>ERZ1106944.9-NODE-9-length-188151-cov-12.118365_pt1 | contig 188151 bp, 167 predicted proteins | sample MGYA00403672_ERZ1106944 | MGnify/ENA primary metagenome ERZ1106944 (study PRJEB35170, sample SAMEA104062454) | human gut metagenome | biome: human gut; feature: human-associated habitat; material: faeces | place: Denmark | collected 2012-10-16 ...
TTTAACACTTTAAGCTCTGGCACCACGCGCATAGCACGTGGTATCCACTTCGTATAATAAAACGCCGGCGAAACCCGGCGTTTTTTCTGACGTTATTTTTTATTGAGCCTGCGGACTTTTTACAATCCCCTTCGTTTGCGCAGTCTGACAGGCAGTTTTATTCTTTTTCACTGATTTTGGCCAACAGTTCCTTCGCCGCGATTTCCAGCGCATTGCCGCCCTTTTCCGGCAAGCCCAGGCCGGTGTAAATTTCACCCAGGAAAATATGTTGTTTCAGCAGCGCCGCAAACATCTGATCAATAATTTTCAGACATTCCGGCTGTTTCTGCATCGGCCCGAATGGATTGGCGAAGAAGGTGGTGGACAATCCTTTTTCCTGCGTCGTGCCCAAAGCGAACCGTTTGCCCTCAATAAAGGTCTGAACCGCTTCTTCCTTACTATCGAAAGCCCGCAGACCGCGCCGGTCGGTATAATTGTTGGCGTAGAGGAACAGATCAACCTTCTGGTCGGTGATGATCGTATCATACGGCGAAGCGGGGATGACGACACGCGCATTGGCGCTCTCCGGATTAAAGAAGATCGAACGATCCATATCGCGGTAAGCACTGCCCTTATCCAGATCATCCAGCCGGACAAACGCGCCGATTTCCGTGCCCTGAGCGCGGATCTGCCCCTGTTTATCCAGATGCAGCGAGCCCATGTCGTCGAAGATGATCTCCCGGCTGACGATCACATCCTCGCTTAAGTTGGTCAGCGCTTCGATCGTTTCCGACTTGCCCGCGCCGGAGTCGCCGATCATGATCACGCCTTTCTTCGTTCCATCCTGCAGCGTCAGATTGATCATCGCGCCATGCAGCGGCAGCCAGCCTTTTTCAATCATCGCCAGATTGTGCAGCGTCAGGATCATCTTCTTTAAATAACCGAAGTATTCGATCACATCGGCATAGGATACCTTGCCGACCCACATCGCATTGGCCTTATCATGATAGAAAACCGTATCGTTCTGACCGTCCGGATTGCCGAACAACAAAAGCAGATCCGGTCTGGCGCCGATGCAGTCCTCGTCGGAAGCCAGCTCAAACAGATTCGCCAGCGCCACGGCTCCGGCGGTAAAATCGCGGTGGAAATAAGTGTAGCATAACAAGGAGCCGACCTTTAACGGGAAGCACATCCACTCCTCATCGCCTTTAACCCACTCCGCCATCGGGTTCGCATCGACCTCGGTAAACATGCCCAGGCGCTTGTTGCTGCGGGGATGGATGATCAGCGGCGTGCGCATCATGATCGTATGCACAAACGGAATGTCGCACAGCTCGCGATACCCCTCCGGCGCCGGCCATGGGTAATCACGCAGCAGCAGGCTGGCGTTGGTTCCGGCCTGAAGCTGACGGTATACGCGGTTCTTCGAACCCTGGGTCTTCTGCTGGACCGTGCGGTAAAAATCCAGGATCATCTGATGGAATTTCGCGTCGGCCTCCATAAAGTTCGCCAGCTGCAGCCCTTCCTCATTGCGCGTATAAATGACGGAATAGCGCTGCATATTCCGCCAGAAATGATAACAATCCTCAATCACCGCCAACATCTTCTGACGTTCTTTAAAATACGGATGGGCGATTTCTTCCACCTCCAGCACCTGCATGACCTTTAACAGGCGGATCAGATCTTTTTTGACTTCTTCGATCGGAAGCCCGCGGCGCAGCCACGCAAACAGCTGGGGATTGGTATGGGAACAAGAATTTAAATATAAATCCAGAAACATCGAAAAACTTTCGCTCGACAACAGTTCCTCCGCTGTCGTGTAGTACGCTTTGGTGTAGTTGATCAACGCCATATTGCGTTTGAGATAAATCGCTTCTTTCATGCCGGGCCTCCTTCAACACCAGTCCATTATATCACTTTCAAAAAGAAATGAAAGTTCTTTCTTATCACTTTCATTTCTTTCATATTTTTTGTTATGTTTTCTTATATGATTTATGGTATGTTCGTCGAATCAGAGACAGACTGGTTTCATTCCTTTTCCAAGCGGCAGATCTGGCTGCTGATAGGAGGAAGAAAACAATTCTTCCCGCATTGGATACCAGGCGTCTGACCGCTCCGCTTTAGTCTATGCTCAAAGTCCGGCCGACGTCGCAGTTTTTTCAGTTTTGTCAGGGACGCACTCAATTCGTCTTTACCCCTACGGGTCCGCTGATGTTTTTATTTCATTCTGTTGGGGAAGGGTCAGCGGCGCTGGCGCACGACTTCAAAGCTGATCGCGGCGACGGCGCTGGTGCCGTTTAACGCACTGCGCACAGGCCGGGCATAGGGAATCACGATGTTCTGATCGCTCTGTTTCAGCACGTCGCGGCTCAATCCCCGCAGTTCGCCGCCGATCGCCAGCACAATCGGCTGGTTGAAATCGGCGTCAAAATAAGCAATCGCATCACTGCGCTGGGCACAGTATAAGACACACCTCGCCTGGCGGCATTGGCAAACCGCCGCCCCGAGATCCTCGCACAAACACCAGGGGAGCTGTTCGCTTGCGCCCGCGCTGGACTTCACGATCGTAGCCTGCGCACTCTGCCAGTCCCGGCTGCCCATCAGCACGCCGGTACAGCCGGCGGCATACAACGTGCGAAACGCATAACCGAGGTTAAACGGGTCTTCAATTCCTTCCAAAACCGCGACAAACGGCTTGGGATTTTCCAGACAATCCGAAACCGATTGATAGATCCGATCCCCTGCCAGCGCCAGAATCCCGCCATGCGTCCGGCCGGTCGCCTGTTGATCAATCTTCTCGCGCGGCCAGCGTTCTACCGGGATTTCTCGCTGGGCAGCCTGACGCAGAATAAACGCCGTATCCTTATCTTTCTTCTTCTGATCGACGACCAGCTTCATCACGGGACGGCGGCCCGCCATCATGACGGCTTTGACACTCAGCGCGCCTTCAAACCAGTTCATAGTTTACGCTCCTTCCGGCGAATCAAATCATACGGATGCAAAACTGCCGGAGTATTGATCCAGCAGCGCTGCAGCGGCTTATTGGCGATTTCGACGACCGCGCCTTCCTCATCCCTCATCGTTTCCAATACAAAGGGCGTATTTTCCAGATGCGGCCCAAAGGCTTCCAGCGTTTCCCCGATTTCAAAGTGATTGCGCACCTCGATGAGGGCTTGTTTGTCATCTGGATTGTAGTCCAGCACCTGCGCCAGAAAATCGTGAGTTACCCGCGAAGGCGCATTGTCGTACAAATGATCCTGCGGACCGGGAATGCCCGCCAGAAAGCCCAGGCAGGCAGGCCGGTTTTCTGCCCGCATCAGTTCGCGCTGAGCTGCCAGAACGGCCGGCTGCGGGTCTTCTTCAGGGTGCTCAAGAAGCCAGTCGATCAGTTTCCGGTAAGCCCGGACAACGACCGCGATGTAATAGGCTGATTTCATCCGGCCTTCTATTTTCAAGCTGGCCACGCCTGCGCGGATCATGTCATTAACATAAGCCGCGGCCATCAGATCTTTCGAGCCCATGGAGAACAACAGGCTGTCGTCGCTCAGCTTCTGCGCTCCGTTATAAAGATGATAGCGCCAGCGGCAGGACTGAGCGCAGCCGCCGCGGTTGGCGTCGCGCAGCGTCATCGCGTTGCTTAAGGTGCAGCGCCCGGAATAGTTCACGCACATACCGCCATGGATAAACGTTTCAATCGGGACTTCGCTGTGATCGCAAATCTGCCGGATCTGATCCATCGTGCATTCGCGGGCCAGCACAACCCGGTCCGCCCCCAGCTGTTGGTAAAACCGGACAGCCTGAGAATTGGTGCTGGACATCTGCGTGCTGAGATGAACCTCCAGCTTCGGCGCAACGGTTTTCGCATGCCGGACAATCGTCGGTGAAGCGACGATCACGGCATGCACGCCGATCCTTTCCAGTTGGCGCAGATAATCGTCCAGACCGTCAAAATCGTCTTCGTGAGGAATGATATTGACCGTCACATGGACATGCGCACCGTATTCCCGGGCAAAGCGTACGCCCTCGGCGATATCTTCGATTTCAAAATTACTGGCGCGGGATCGCAGCGAAAAGCGCTTGCCGCCCAGGTACACTGCGTCCGCACCATAACGGACTGCCGTTTTCAAACGAGCCAGATCGCCGGCCGGAGCTAACAGCTCAATCGTTTTTCTCATGCCGCGTCCTCCTTGGTTAAATTGGTCTTCTGCTGATAATAGCCGGAGCCGTAATTCAGATCAGGCCAGCGTTGCTTCAGCTGTTCTTTCACGACGGCCGGGTCCGCGCCTTCCAGCACCGCGCCGCAGGCTTTCCGGGCGTCGATCAATTCCGCATCGCAGGAAAACAGACTATCAAATGTAAAATGACCGATCCCGCTGGCTGCCAGCTGTGAAATCTGATCCAGCGAACAGAGCGTGCTTTCCATATATACCGCCGTGCCTTCCGCTTCTTCCAGAATCGGCATTTTCCCAGTTCGGGTTGCTTCAATTAAATACAGTTCACGACGATCATACAGATCGTCGATTGTCTTGCCGATCACCTGCAAATAGTTGGATACCAGCTTACGGCGCGAATAAGCCATCACCTGCCGCCCATGAATCTGCAGTTCCAGCCGGGCGCCGTCGGTCTTGCGGGCGATCGAGAGAATTTCTTCCAGCGTGATCTCCGCAGCCAGGACGACGCGGCCTACGCCCAGCTTTAGCATTTCCTGAATATCCCGGGAATTGGTCATCAGCGTATCCGGCGCGTAGATCAGTCGGTCTTTCAATCCCAACCGCTCCGCACTCATGAAAACCGCCGGATCCATATAAACAATTCCCTCCGGCTGCCAGGCTTGGATCTGCTTCAATTTCATTTCCATTTCCGCCAGTTCTTCTTCCATCCACAGGCGGTTGAAAACAATCTCGCACCGAAGTCCTGAAGCGTGAACGCGGCGGACTAACGCTTCGGCTTCAGCCGGCGAAAAACAGCGGGCGATGCGGACGGAGCAGCCTTCAACCCCAATCCGGATCGTCGTCATCCCGCTGTTTTTCATTTCTTCCAGCGACGCTGCCTGCTGCAGCGCCGCAATCCAGTTGATTTGTGTCATGTTTATCTTTCGTTCCTTTCCGCGCATTGGGACAGCTTGCGCTTTAATTATACGGTCAGGGTTTCAAAAGTCAATCATTCTGCGGGGTTGTGCGGTTTTTCACCGGGATTTAACATTGACGCTCAACGTTCTTTTTGTTAAAATATTCGAGATTGATAAGGGAGTAGTCACCGCGGACAACCGCGTTGCTAAGTCAACAACCTGACGAAGTTTTTTCGTCTGGCTTAGAGGTAATTGACAAGACTTGTCTGACGCTTGAGGAGAACAGCGTAAGACAGGTCTTCTTTTTTTATCGGAACCTGGGAAATGAAAGAGGAGATTGAACTATGAGCATTGAAGTCGCAGTTATTTTATTTATTGCCGGGGTTTTCCTGGTCGTCAAGGGTGGCGATCTGTTTGTCGACGCCGCCAGCTGGATCGCAAAAGCCTCCGGGATCCCTTCCTTTATTGTCGGCGCGACGATCGTCAGTCTGGCCACCACGCTGCCGGAGATGATCGTTTCGGTTCTGGCGGCGCTGCAGGGAAAAACAGAGATGGCGATCGGCAACGCGGTCGGTTCTGTTACGGCCAATACCGGCCTGATTCTGGCAGTGGCGATGCTTTTTATGCCGATCGCCATCCGGCGTAAGGATTACATCAAGCATTGCGGCTTGTTGATCGCTGCCGCGGCGGTGCTGCTTGGATTCAGCTTGTCGGGAGCCTTGAGCTTAGCCGGCAGTCTGATTCTGATCGCGATCTTTTTGATCTCGATGGCGGAAAATGTCCGCAATGCGATGAAGCAGCAGGAAGACAGCGAACGGATCCAGACAACCCGCAAAGAAACAGGACGACGGATCGTGATGTTTTTATTCGGAGCACTGGGTATCGTCGCCGGATCGCAGCTGCTGGTCAACAGCGGCAGTGCACTGGCTGCTTTCTTCGGGGTACCGGAACGAATCGTCGCCGTCACGATGATCGCGATCGGCACATCGCTGCCGGAGCTGGTCACCACGATCACCGCGATTGTCAAAAAAGAATCGAGCTTGTCGATCGGCAACCTGATCGGCGCGAACATTCTCGATCTGACTCTGATCCTGCCGGTTTGTTCTTTTGTTTCCGGTCAGGCGCTGCCGGTTTCCGCGCAGAGTCTGGCAGTGGACATGCCGGCGTGTCTGCTGATCACCATGCTGGCGCTGCTGCCGTTGCTGCTGAAAGAAAAGGGATCAAAAATGCAGGGCCTCAGCTTGATTTTAGGTTACTCGCTGTATCTGTTCTTTGTTTTATAAGTTTCATTTGACATCCGGGTACTTTCGGGGTATATTCTTCACAAACAGAGTAGGTTCCTGCGCGTTAAGTGCTTTCTGAACGGGGAGTTGTCAGAAGGACGAAAAGGTTTCTTGCGGTGCAGGTTCCGCATCCCGCTGACCCGAAAATCGAAGGCATGGCCTTCTCTTTTACCTGTCAGAGGGAAAAGAGGAGGTTTTTTTATGGCTCAGTTTTCCAAAGCTCTCTTTTCTCATCCGTTTTCCCATGCTTACTGGCAAGAAGCGTCCGCCGAAACGCGCCGTGTCCGGATTCTCGCAGTCGCTGCGCTGTGCATGGCCTTAAAAATGGCCATCGCTTCGTTTCGGATTCCGGTGGCCGACAATCTCTATGTTTATTTCACGTATCTGATCACCGCTGTGCAGTGCGCGGTTTGCGGACCGGTCGTCGGCGTGCTTTGCGGCGGAATCGGCGACCTGATTGAATTCGCGATTCATCCCAACGGCCCCTTCTTCCCGGGCTACACGTTATCGAGCATGGCCGGCGCGTTGATTTTCGCTTTATTTCTTTACCGCACAAAAATTACCGTGCTGCGTCTTGCGCTCAGCCGTCTTTTGATCAATCTGTTCGTCAATGTCGGTCTGGGATCCTTATGGAGCTACATGTTATATTCCAAGGGTTATCTGTATTATTTCGCAAAAAGCCTCGTCAAAAACACGATTATGCTTCCGATTGAGATTGTGCTGCTGGTGTTGTTTTTCCGGATGTTGATCCCGTATCTGGAAGGGAAAAACTGGATCGCACCGCAGGGAGAGAGGAAATTACCCTGGTGGTAAACAGAATTGAGATTCGCTAAGAAAATTGATATTTCTATGCGTGAGAACAGGCAGCGATGAGAAAAACAAACACTGGCTGGACAAAGTTAAGCTTTGCCGGCCAGTGTTTTCATCTGGAATGATAGACGCACCTTAAGTTATGGCTGATTGTTCATAGATTGAAAATCTGGGATAGTTTAAATGAATTTCATTGATCTTGAAAGTCAGATCTGCGGATCCAGGAAAGTCTAGTTTCCTTCATTAAGATTGACTTCGTTATGCAGTGCCGGATAAACAAACTCGCCGAGAATCTTCACTGTAATCTGCGTCTCAGCAGCATCTGGAAATTGTTGTTTAAGTTTCAGAATTGTTTCTATCAAAGCTTCTTCTTCCTCTAAAATGTCCGCAATTTCTTTGGCTTGCATTCCCTTCTTTGCCTTTTTCAACGTGATTGTAACGATCTTCAACAAAGAACCAAGATCTTTGCCCTGTTCTCTGCCTTGTTCCATGCCCTGTTCCATGCCTTGTTCTCTGCCTTGCTCAATGCCCCGTTCCATGCCCTGTTCCAGCCCCTGCTTTAAGGCCAGTTCGCGAGCTTCCTTTACAGCCCTTTCCCGTTCCTCACGGATTTCTGTATTTCGCATCAGTTCTCTGTCCAGTCGCTTTGTTTCCCACATGTACTCGATCATGCTCATCGGAATCTCCATCATTTTCTGCACCGCCCTTCTGCATCCTTCATCCATCGCTATGATCTGTTGAATCCACACTTCTTTTTCAGGATCACCCGCAAATTTCAACACCACACGCCACCGATCCAATGGCGTTAAATCCTTGACCGGAATTCGCTGTAAATATTCTACTCCCGCCAGCTCAATAATATTCACTTGAATATGTTTTGTCAAGGTTCTTCCTGTTTTTTCACCAACTAAATGGAAAACATCGTTGCTGATATCCCCCTCGCCAAAAAAAGAAAAATTCGTGATCATCATGACCCGGACTGGTTTTAATTCACGGTAATCTTTTCCTTTTGTTTTCTGCCCGGATAACAGCCGTGACAGATAAAAAACTATCCGGATACCCTGATCCACGGGATTTCCATTTTGCTGGATTTCCAGATCAAAATAAATTTCATCATTGATCATTCCGCAAATATCATAACGAATCGCTTTCATCAGGGGATGCCCCACACTTTCTTCACCGGGAAACAAACATACCTTTTTGAAACTGGGATCAATAGCCTGAAACAGACAGGAAAGACACAATGTATCTTCCGGATTTCCAAGCACCGCTTTAAATACCCAGTCATCCATCAGGGAAATCCTTTTATGCTTCAGTTCTTTCCGCTTTCGTAGATCGATGGACATTCAGCCACCTCCTCTACAAGTTAATATTGCGGTAATTTTAAAAATGCCTTCCTCCTTTCCAAGAAAATTTTACTTTTTTCGAATTCTTGACAGAATGTTTTGTAACTATTTTCAAAACACATTCCTTGAATCTGAAATTGTAAACAAAAGAAAAGAGAATAAAAGATAAAAAAGGATTGTTCCCCGGTTTAAAGCAGACTGGACATTTTTTAAAGATCAGGCCGTATAAAGTTTTCCATAATGCTTTATAGGCCTGATCTTTTTATCTTTACCCGGCTGCAAGCAAGAACCTGAAAAAGGGCTTTCAATCTTTGCCTTGTTTATTCCGGCTGCCAAAGCGTCCGGATTTTTGAATTTCCCGCCACCCCCACTGAAACAAAGCGAATCCGATCGCTGCGCCAAGACTGTTCATCAGCACATCGTCAATATCCGCGATCCGACCAATGAAGAACTGAATAATTTCAATCGCGGCTGAACATCCTGCGCCGCATATCACAATTCCTTTCCAATGACGGATACGCGGACAAACCGCAGCTAATAAAAAACCGCCTGGAATAAACATCAGAACATTGGCCATCAACTGCTTTGGAATATGCCAAATTTCAAGCAAGACTGACTTTCCACTTTGAAGTTCCTGAATCATTTCCCCTATCCATTGGAAAGGAATCAGATTCCAGGCAGAAAACGGATGATCAGAATAGGGACCGTTCAGCGTCACTGAAAATATAAAAAACAACCAGGCCGCAAGACAGGTCGCTCCGCATAACGCCCACAGCCTGCGGTTTTGCCATCGGAATATCATGATGGCAGCCGACATCACGATGGTCATTTCCAATAAAAATAAGCCGATTCTTGCGAATAAATTCATTCCGTCATGCTCCTTCCAACAAACCTTTAAATACACGCCTGAAAGCAAAAGAAAAGACAGATTTCCTCGGCGAATGGGAAATCTGCCTATCAGCCCGGCCTTCCAATAAAAATCCCCTCCGGGAATTCCGGATACAGAAATTTCCTACAAGCCGCCCAGCTGACTCACGGCGCCGCCCTCCGTTACAATCTTGCCATATTGATCGTAAACACCCCAGGCGTCCTTCAGCTCGCTTTCTTCAATTTCATCAAAAAATTTCAGCTTGAAGTGATGATATCCCTTGGTATACTGCGTATAAACCAGATCTGCCCGCGGCGCGCTCAGCTGGATATGACTTTGCCCCTCGAAGGTTGTCTTCGTGATTGTCACGCCCGCTAACAGCCCTACCCGCTTATAGGTTCCATCCTGAGCGGAAATCAGATTTCCCAACGAATAAATACATAACGTATCGTCGATCCATTCGATCGGCTGAACGACATGCGGATGACTGCCGATGATGAGATCGACGCCCAGATCCGCCAACAGCTGCGCTAAACGCCGCTGTTCAGCAGTCGGCTCATGCGTGTACTCTTCGCCCCAATGCATCGCCACCATCAGGACGTCGACTTCCCCACGCGCCTTGGCAATGTCTTCCGCCAACATTTCATCCGTATATACATTGACCAGATATTCCTTGCCTTCCGGCACCGGAATTCCGTTGGTCCCATAGGTATATGAGAGCAGCGTATAGCTGATCCCGTTGATTTCACGAATCCGCAGTTCTTCCCGGTCATCGAACGAGCTGTACGATCCGGCTGTCAGCGCGTTTTGGTTTGACCAGTAATCCAGTGAATTCAGGATGGCCTGCTCGCCCCGGTCCAGCGTGTGATTGTTTGCCAGTGAAACAAGGTTAAATCCCAGCTTCATCATCGTATCGCCGAATTCCTGCGGCGAGTTAAAGCAAGGATACGTCGACAACCCCAGTTCCGTTCCGCCTAAAATCGTTTCCTGGTTATAATACTTCAAATCATAATGATTCGTAACGCGGTTCAGCGTACTCATCATATCGGTAAAATCATAACTTCCCTCAGAAGTCCTGGCATCGGCATACACTGCCCCATGCAGCAGCGCATCTCCCGCCATGATCAGCTCGGCCTTTTCCACAACCGGCGTCGGCTGCGGCGATAGGGTCGGCTGCGGCGTAAAGGCAACCTGCACCTCGCCATCCCGGGGTTTCTGCACCGTAATCACAGCCAGCACCATCAATAAGGCGCCCAAAATAATCAACAGTGCAATTACCGTGCGCATCAGATTTTTCATCGTTTGTTTCTGACTCATAACATTTCTCCCATCGCTGGTCTTATTATACCTTTTTTTCACTGCCCGCTTGTGTTTTTCGCTGACAATTAAGATTTTTGTAAGGTTTTAACGTTTTATTTGAACAACATGAACCGGACAGACTTCCTGACAACAGTAGCAGCGGATGCAGCGGCGGCGGTCGACGACAGCCTTGTGCTCAGTCAGCGTCATCGCCTGAACCGGACAATCCCGCACGCATTCTCCGCATCCCAGACAGCGCGAAGGGTCCGGCTTGGGATAGGGCGCAAAATGCCGGCGCAGCGCTGCCAGCGGGGAAGGAATCAGCTGTATCAGACCTTTCATCGTTTCCGGCAGTCTGAAATCACTGCGGCATAAACTTTCCCAGGTTTCTTCCAAAGCAATCAGCTCAATCTCAGCTGGATTCACCAGCCCGAGTTTCACAGCTTCCCGATGAACAGGCGTCCAGTCAGGCTCAACCCCAAACAGTTTCAGCGCACCATAGTCCAGCGCAAAGGGATCCTTCGCCGCTAACAGACGCTGACCGTCATACCGCTCGCCGCCGCTGGGACCGTTGCCCTGCATGCCTTCGATGGCATCCATCAGACACAGCCCGGGTTTGACATTTGCGCACAGCTGGCATAAAAAGCGGCAAAAGGATTCACGCTTAGCAAGACGGGCATGCATCTGCGCCTTCACCAATCCCGGAATGACGCCGAACATATTCTTCACCGCACCGCTGGTCACAGTATAGCTGTGACTTTTGAACTTGCAGCAGTCGATGATCAAATCTGCCTGAGCAACGCATTCCAGTATCGGCACCGGCTCGCTGAGGACGTTTAATCCGCTTTCAACGCTGGTCAGATTTTCATTTAATGAACATTGTTCCTCTTGTGCCAGCGCCCGCAGTCCTGTTTTCTGATATACCCGCCGGATTGAATCCAGCGTGAACCGGCCGGCCGGACTGTCAGCCAGCGTCACGATCCCGCCGCGGTTATGAACGTAGCGAATTAATGCCCGCAGGACCTCCGGGTGCGTCGTTGTGAATTCCTCCGGCGCTTTCGCCGACAACAGATTCGGCTTGATCAGCACGTTCATGCCTGGCTGAATCAACGTATCCGCGCCGATGGCCGTCATTAACAAATTCAGTTGTTTTCCGATTAATTCCTGATCATAACCGGCGCAGCGCACAGCCGCGACCTTCTGTTTTCCACTCATTTACCTCACCTCACAAGAAAAGGGCTTAACAGCCCTTGCTTTGATACACGACCTCGCCGTTAACCAGCGTCATTTTCACAACTGCCGCCGGATCCAGCGCAGGCATCCCGTCAAACAACGCGATATCGGCATCCTTGCCCGCTTCAAGCGAACCGATCCGCTGATCGCAGCCGATGATTTTCGCCGGATTGATCGTCAGCATTGCGATCGCCCGTTCAACCGGCGCTCCATACCGCACGACCTCGCCAGCCTGTTCGACGATCAGCCATGGATGATAGACCGGACCATCCGTCATGATCGCGCACAGCACGCCGCGCCGGTCCATTTCAACCACGCTGTCGATATCAATTTTAATCGACTCGCCGAACCCTTTGGCCACGGCAATCGGACCGAAAATCACCGGACAGCCGGCCGCCACGATCGGTTCCATATAATCGGAAGCACCCCACGCATGATCGAGCGTGAATTCAAAATTGAATTCCTTTGCCAGTTCGATCACGGTGATCATATCAAACTGCGTGCAGTGCATTTTGACTGGCATTTCATGCCGCAGCACCTTTGCGCCGTTCTCCATCGCGGGATCCCATTTCGGCATTTTTGCCGGATCGTTCTTCGCTTCTTCCTGCTTCTTCATGTATTCCTGAACATCGCGGAAATACTGGCGCAGCACGCTGGCTACGCCCATCCGCGTCATCGGCGTCTGATTGCGCTTGCCATAAACGCCCTTCGGATTGCCGCCCATCGCCGCTTTCAGCGCGACATGCCGGTTGACGCACATCGACTCAACTGTGCCCTGACCCGCGCTTTTTACCGCGCAGACCACGCCGCCGATCACGTTGCCGCTGCCCGGAGCGATCGCGCTGCAGGTTACCCCGGCGGCCAGTGCTTCCTTAAAGGAAGGCGACAGCGGATCGATCCCGTCGAACACTTCAACTTCGGCAGTCACATTCCTGACCATTTCATTGACGTCCTGCGCCCCAGTCGCAATCTCAAACCCGCCGATATGACTGTGTGCATCGACGATCCCCGGAATGGCCGTCAGTCCCGCAGCGTCGATGACTTCAGCGTCTTCGCAGTCCAGCTGTTCGCCGATCGCCGCGATCTTGCCATTTTCTATTAAAATATCGCCTTTTTCCAGCGTGCCCTGCGGCCCCATCGTCAGAATCTTGGCGCCGCGGATCAATCGTTTCATCACGCTTTTTCCCCCTTTACTATTTCCCCGGAAATAACGACAATTTCCGGCAATGCGCGGAAGGTTTCCAGCGGATTTCCCGACCAGACCACGATGTCGGCATCCTTGCCCTCAGCCAGACTCCCGATCCGATCCGCCACGCCCAACAGCTGCGCCGGAATGCTTGTCAGCATTTTCAGCACATCCTCACTGGACAGATCGGCACCTAAACGCCGCGCCTGCGCCATCAGGCCGTGCGCGTTCCACATCAGGATCTCCCGGCCCGGTGAAACCGCATCGCCAAAGGCGCTTAGCGCCACCGGCTTGCCCGCTTTGATCAGGGAAAACAGCGCGGCATAGTTCACCGCCGCATTGTACTTGTTAAACCCATCGGTCAGATCGCCCAGAATGAAACCACAGTCCTTGTCCAACAAACTTTCATTCAGCTGATACAGATTCGCCAGCACCAGCTTAACCGGCATGTTTTCAAACAGTTTCAGGACTGCGTCGGCTTCCGCTTTCGTGTTGCAGCTTAAGATCAGCGGCAGCTTGCCTTCCAGCACCGGCTTAAACGCCTGAACCTTCGGATCCTTCTGGTCTTCGTCTTTCTCAGAGCCGCACTTCGCGATCAATTCACGCAGCGCGGAAAAGATCCCCATTTTTGTCATCGGAGCGCTGTTGCGCGGACCATAGGTCTGCTTGACCTTCTCATCAACCGAGCCCTTCATCGCGGCGTTTGCCTTGACGCACATCGTCTCCGTCGTTCTGCCATACGCCTTGAACACCGCCGCGCTGCCGCCGAGAACATTGTTATTGCTCGCAGCGACGCCCGCCGCCGTAATTCCATAACCCCACAGCTCCTGATACATCATACTATCCGGATCAAACGCGTAAACGACGTCCAGCTGCGGCGTCAGCGGATCGCTCGTTTCATCGTTGTCGCGCGCCTGCCCGCGCCCGGCCGCCGTGCCCCAGCCGCTTAACGGATCGATCCAGCCCGGCATGACGCACTTTCCTTCCGCGTCGATCACCTGCGCCCCCGGCGCCTTCAGATTCTGTCCGATCTGAACAATCTTGCCCGCGTCGATCAAAAGATCCGTATTCGCTAATACCTGACCTGAACCATCGTGGACTTGGCCATTTCGTATTAAGATCAAATCATTACCCCCATTCTTTTTCTGTCTGTTTCCATTATAATGATTTCTTCCGCACTTTCCTAGCCTGCGATGAAGTTTTTCCAACAACTTCCCGCCTGCGGAAAATAAAAAAAGAAGATCTCAATCTCTTTTTCAGAAATCTTGATCTTCCCCATTAGCTGAACATGAGACTCTTCGAATAAATTCCTTTATCTCGTTATTGCTTTCCTTTGCTTTAAATAATAGACGCCACAGGTCATGCCTGACACGATTGCGATATAACTGACAACCAGCTGCATGCCAACGCTTTGAATCATATAACTGAGATTCGTTGAGAAATAAGGATCGATCAGGGCTTCCGTGATTTCCGGCGTGCTTTTCAGCACAGCGTCGATCTGCGGAGCGTAAACAAACACATTGAGCACATACACCGCCAGACTTCCCAACAAGATCAGCACAATCGTTTTCAAAACAATGTGCATGATCAGTTTTCCGGATTGAAAAAACAGCTTTGTCCCGCCTTTCAAGGCTCTCCATGCGCTTTGATGCGTTTCAATCATTGAAAACAGCGTCAGATGATTGATGCAGTTAAGAAAGATCACGCCCACCCCCAGCAGCGCGGGCAATACAAGAAGGACTGCCCCCAGATGGATCATTGCCTGGAGGGCAAAGACGCCGCCGGCCAGAATCAGGCCGTAGATTCCAAATAACGGAAGCAGGGACTTGAGATAACCTGTGAACTGGCTGAAATCATGGAGAGAATACGGTTCGTCATGCAGTGCTTTCAGCATCAGTAAATCCAATCCGAACAGAAAAATCAGATTGATCGCCAGCGTTGCGGCCAGCGGGATCAGATTATTGTTAAACTGCTGCGCAGCCAGCGAGATCAGCGAGCACAGGCAAGCCACGGCCAGACAGTATTTCATTAAGGGCAGCCGATGCCGGACGATCGCAGCGCGGGCAGATTCCAAAATTACGTTCATCTCGCTGTGATTCATGCCGTGATCGCAAGGAAGTCTTTTTCCTGTGACTGGACGACGCCCTCTTTCAGCAGGCGGATTTTACGGCTGTTGGCATTGACGACCAGAATCGGACAAATCATGGAAACCTTATGATTTTTAAAGAATTCCAAATCGACGTCGACTAGCGGATCGCCCGGATTCACCCGCTGATCCAAAACGACATGCGCCATAAAACCTTCACCTTTGAAATTCACGGTATCTAATCCCAGATGGATCAGATATTCGTTGCGGTCATCCGCCTTGATGCCGATTGCGTGGCCAGTCGGAAAGACCGCGACGATCTTACCCGCCACTGGCGACAACACCTTGCCCTCCAACATTTCCAGCGCAAATCCATCCCCCATCGACTTGCTTGAGAACACCGGATCGGGAACTTCTTCCAGTGTCATCAGCCGGCCCTTGAACGGGGCGGCGAAATCTGTCGGTTTGGGCTTGAACAGATTTTTAAACATGACCATCACTCCTCACTTTTATACAATTTTCCCATGCAGTAGGTTGCCTGAATTTCAAAAGCGTCGTTGACGACAAGAATATCGGCGTCCTTTCCTGCTTCCAGACTTCCCTTGCGGTCCTCCACACCGATATAACGCGCCGGATTTTCCGCCGTGATCTTCATGATCTCATGAATGGACGGATGGACGTTGGCGATCAGATTGCGGATTGATTTGATATAGCTCAGCTCCAGATTCCGCACCGCCTTGTAATCATGAATATCAACGTGTTCCTCGCTGCCGTCGTCATTGCGCAGAATCAGCTCGTCGCCGTTGGGAATAAACGTCTGCTTCCGGATATAATGATACTTTTCTTTTTTTGTCAGCGCAATCCCGCCGCAGTCCGTCGTCATGATAATTTTATCCTTGCTTTTTAAACGCCAGGTCAGGGCGAACACTTCCGGCCGTACGGTCATGCCGGTCTGCTTCGCGAATTCGCAGTTCAAATCGTCGAAATACAGCGCTGCGCCAGCCACCCCCGGCTCCCGGTGATGCAGCCCGCGCATGCCGCTGAACATGTGGGTTACGCCGCCTAAGCCATATTCCTTTAAATCTCGGATGCAGTCGAAGGTCGCCGCGCTGTGGCCGATATTGATCTGAATTTGATGCACATGGCAGAACTGAATCAATTCTTTCGCCCCCGGAAGCTCCGGCGCCAGCGTCATCAGACGGATGATCTGCGGGTGGGACTGAGCGTCCATGAACCGCCGCATGATCGTCATGTCCGGGTCGATGCAGCAATCTTCCCGCTGCATGCCCTTGTACTCCTTATTGATAAACGGGCCTTCCAGATGAACGCCCAGCAGCGTCGCGCCGTCCTCTTTCTGATGATCGACAACCCAGCTGGCATTTTTGATGCCCTCAACCAGATCCTCGACCGGTTCCGCCCCGGAGGTCGCCAAAAAACTCGTCACCCCCTCATACGGCAGGTTTTTCTTCATTTCCTGTATCGAATGGACAGATTTATCGTTGTTGAAGCTGCCGGTGCCCCAGCCATGAATATGCTGATCGATAAAACCCGGAAGAAGCAGATGATCGCCATAATCAATAACCTCGGCGCCGACGGGCACTTCCGTAGAGAATCCCCGGATGACCTCACCCTCCACTTCCAGATAACCGCTGCGGCAGATCTGATGGGGAAAATAAATTCTTGTCGATTTCAAAAACATCGCTTAATCCCTCTTTTCCAATGTCCAGTAATCCTTGTTGACCTCCATGAGATCGTCCAGCACCGCCTTCGCCTTGTCAAAATCGTTGACGGTCCGATTCAGCGTCAGCGCCTGCAGCGCCTTGGTATAGTCGTTTTCCATCCAGGCCTCGCAAGTCAGTTCTTCATAGGCATATTGATTTTCCATCAATCCTTTATAGAATGTTTTCACCGGGCCGTACGGAATTCCCCGCACACCATCTTTCCCCAATGTTCCGGCGACTTCCACAACGGCTTCCGCCGGGAAGTTGTCAATCAGTCCCGTGTTGCGCGTCATCACGATGAATTCCTGATTTAAGTCATAGGCGATGGATTCCGCCACCTCAACCATCATTGAACCAAACACCGGTGAGGTCAATACCGGAATCCCGCCCAGCTCGGTTTTTCCTCGAGCCAGCGCGCAGACGTCCCAGACCTCTTTTTCCCGGGTCTGGATCGTCTCATCAGCGCGGGTGAAATGCGGATCGCTTTCTTTCACGATCTCGTCCGCGTAGAAATAATATTGCAGATATGTCGTCGGGATATATTCTGAAACACAGTTCATCATCTTGTTAACGCGCAGATAGGTATCCAGCCAGGACTTTGTGCGCTGTTCCGCATTGTAAGGCTTAAAATCATGATTCATCAGGTAATCACGCAGCGTATTAAAATAGTCATGACCTTCCGTATCGTAGAGCGCGGTGAACCAGCCGAAATGATTCAATCCGAAATACCGGGCCCGCAGCGTTTTAACGTCGACGTTGAGGATCTTGGCAAAGCTGACCATCATCGAATACGGCTGGTCACACATATTGATCAGACGGTGATCGTCAGGATATAACCGATCCAGCGCCAGACCGACGATCGCCGCCGGATTGGTGTAATTGAGGATCCACGTTTCTTTGGAATATTTGCGGACGCAGTCGACCATTTCCTTCATCCCGCCGATTGAACGCATGCCATAGGCGAAACCACCCGGGCCGCAGGTTTCCTGTCCGACCAGTCCATATTTCAGCGGGATCTTTTCATCATACGAACGCATCGTGTTCTGACCCACCCGCATCTGACAGAAAACAAAGTCGCAGGCGCAGTAGGCTTCATCCATATCGCCGGTCACCACGACCTCAGTTTCCGGGGAAAAGGTATGCAGCAGCAGGCGGCAGTAATCTTCAATTTTGCCGAAGCGATTCAGGTCCTTATCAAAAAAGATGACTTTCTTTACCGGGAACCGGTCTTTCATCTGCATCAGCGTCCCGATCAAGGCCGGCGTCCGGCAGCTGCCGGCTCCGGAAATAGTTATCGTGTACGGTGTTCTCCTCATGCGTGCCGCCCCAGTTCATCGTCAACCGCATTGCGGACAAATTCGACTAACGGTCCGAAAACAATGTGAATATGCTTGGTCGTCGGGAAGAAGATTCCGGCGCACCCGGATTTTTTCAAAAGATCTTTGTCAATCTTCTTGTTGTCGTTGATATCAATCCGCAAGCGGGTAATACAGTTGTCGACCGTGCCGATGTTGGATGGCCCGCCCAGCGCTTCGATCACAATCTTCGCGATTTCGTCATACCGCTTTTCCCGGATCAGCACGTTATCCGCGGACGGCTCGTCTTCCCGTCCCGGCGTCTTGACGTCAAATTTGACGATCCACCACTTGAACAGGAAGTAATAAACGACGAAGCTGATCACGCCGACGATCACGATATTGATCCAATGGGAATTCTTCATCATGACGCCGAAGATGACAAAGTCAAACACCGTGCCGCGGATATAGCCGACGGCCGTTCCCATGAAATAGAGAGCCAGCGAGCCAAGCGTTCCGATCAGCGCGTAAATCACATACAGTGCCGGCGCGATGAACAGGAACGTAAATTCCAGCGGTTCGGTCACATTGCCCAGCGCCGCCGTCAGCACCGAGGTCAGAATCAGAGACTTCGCCAACGCTTTGTTCTCCGGATACGCGGTCTTGTACATCGCCAAGCCGATTGCCGGGAAGACGAACATCGTTCTGACCATCTGATTCTGCGCGCCAAAGCGGGTCAGCTCCGGCATCAGCGCCCAGTATTCGCTTTCCGGTCCAAGATTAAACAAAATTTCATTCATCGCATCAAGATAACCAATGTAAGTTTGGCCATTGATCACATACGTGCCGCCGGCTTCCGTGAAGCGCAGCATCGCGTTCCAGACGTGATGCAGACCAAACGGAATCATCATCCGGTTGACAAAGCCTGACAGCACCGGTCCGAGAATCTTATGCAGAAGCAGGCCGGACAAGCTGCTGCAGAAGGCAATGAAATATTGCCAGAAGAACGGCAGAATCAAACCGATCACCACCGTCACGCCCATCGAGATTAACGGGACGGATTTCTTGCCGGAGAAGAAGGCAAATGCAATCGGCAGTTCCAGATTATAGAACTTGTCGGAAGCCCAGGCGGCGACCAGACCGGCGATGATGCCGCCTAAAACGTTGACGTTTAACGTCTGCATACCTAAGACCATCGCCTGACCCCCGACGGCGATATTGCCTTCGGTAATCAGCTGTCCTGAAGCTGACAGCCAGATTTTCATCGTGATCAAAAGAATCAGATACGCCATCACGGACGAGAAGACCGCGATTCCCTTATCACGTTTCGCCATCCCATAGGCGACGCCCATCGCAAACATAATCGGAATGTTGCCGAAGATCAGATCGGAAATCTGACGGATGCTGGTAAAGATCAGCTTGACGGTTGGATTGCCCAGAAAGGGCAGCAGATCGATCATGTACGACTGGGTGAATGCCGCGGACAAGCCCAGCAGTAAGCCCACCGGCGCCATAACCCCGATCGGCAGCAGCAGTGATCGACCGAAACGTTGAATCTGCTCACTATACTTTTTCATAGCAGTTCCTCCCTGCCTACTAAATTACCGGAGATTGAAAGCGATTTCAATAAAACAACCGGTTATTTCCGACAGTCTTTTTTACTCTGGTCACTGAAAATGACCACGGTCACAAATCCAGGCAAAAAGCTTACCTGATCGAAGAGCACAAAAAAATAACCACGGACAGTCCCGCGGTTAAAGTTCTTTTTCAATTTACCTTCGAATAATTTAAAGTCCTGTTTTATGCTGACGCAGCTGCTCGACCTGAACATAATGGACTAACAAATCCACGACCGCGAACATGCCGATCCGCGTTACGATATCGTCGATTTTGGTATCGGTCGTGCTCGAGGAACAATACAAAGCCAGATCGCTGTACTGGACCAGCGGACCGTTGACAAAAGCGGTCAGCGTGATCAAAGCGTTGCCATACGCCTTGACAACCTTCGCTGTTTCCACGATAATCGGCGTCTTCCCGGACAGTGAGATGGCGATCAATACTTCTTCATGCGTCATCTGCCGGGCAATGATATTCAGCAGGTTGTAATCCGGAATGTTGATGCACTTGACGTTGAGCGTCAGCAGCAGATGCTCCAGATAGCTGCCGACTGCTTTGGACGTCCCGCGGGAAATCACATAGACACATTGCGAATTCACGATGGACTGCGCCGCCTGCCGCATGGTTTCCGGTTTGTTAAGCTGCATCGTTTTCGTCACGTTGCCGGTGATCTCGGCTTCCACGGATTCCACGCTCGCAGCCGGCAGCGTCTCTTTCGCCCGGTTTTTCAGGAAAAAACGCAAATCGTTATACCCTTCAAAGCCCAGCTTCTGCGACATGTTGATCACAACGGTTTTGGACACACCGCATTGATCCGCCAGCTTCTGACACGTCATTTTTGAAATTGTCTCGGGATGGTCCAGAATATAGTGCAGCAGCGTCCGCTCGCTGCCTGTCAGCAGATCGTAATTATTGGAGTAAAAATCCATCGTGATTCCCCCTCGCTGAATGTGATTGGACATATTATACCACGAGATGAAATCCAGAAAACAGCCTGTTCTGACAACCTGTTCTTTTTTCTGTCCTCCCTTTTCCCCGATTCAAAATTTCATCCCTCTTCCTGTCATTTATCCTTCATTCCCCGGCGGCTTGTGATAGAATAGACGATAGATGGGAGAGAAAGCATGAAAAAAGTACAGATTCAAGATTTTATGGATTATCGCTATCTGGGCAGCCTGCAGGTCAGCCCCGATCAGCAGCACGCGGTATTCACCGTCATCACCGGCGATCAAGATGCCGACAACTATCCTGGCAATTTGTGGCTGCTCGATCTGGCCACTCAAAAAACACGCCAGTTAACCTCCGGCGGCGAAGAAAAGAAAGCGATCTGGTGGGATGACGAAACAATCGTATTCACCGGCTGCCGCGATCCGAAACTGAAGGAGAAAACCGCAGATGGCGAAAGCATGACGGTCTTCTATAAGCTGAACATTCACGGTGGGGAAGCTGTGGAATGGTTCCGTCTGGCGATGCCGGTCGGCAGCTTCCAGAAAGTCAACGACAACCAGCTGATCCTGTCGGTTGCCTACCGCGCGGACGGCATGAATGATTTTGAATGCCAAACCGACGACGAGAAAAAGAAATGGAAAAAAGAACGTGAATCGCACAAGGATTACGAATGGTTCGATGAAATTCCGTTCTGGGCCAACGGTCAGGGTCTCACCAACATGAAGCGCACGCGCCTCTATCTGCTGGATCTGGATACCCGGGCGGCAACAGCGATCTCCGAACCGTCCGCCAACGCCTCGATCGCGCACATTCAGGACAACAAGCTGCTTTATATCAGCAATCCGATGAACTCCGTCCGGGAAATTCCAAGCTCGCTGCATCAGTTCGACTGCACGACAAAAAAAGATCTGACGCTGATTCCGGATCATGAGGTCAACGTCAGCTGGGCTTTCTATATCAATCACAAGATCATCGCCGCGATCTCGGATTTCAAGGAATATGGTCTGCATCAGCATGCCACGCTGTTTGTCGTCGAGGAAGATCAGCAGCGTACGCGGTTAGTGCATTATGACAATTCCTACGGCGCCTCGCTCGGCTCCGACTGCATTCAGCAGTTCGGCACGGCGGTCAAAGCGTATAACGACAAGATCTATTTCAGCTGCACCGATGAAAACGACGGCTGTCTGAAATGCTTCGATGAACACGGCCAGCTGCAGCGCTTATCCGGTTATCATGGCGGAATCGAGGACTTCGAGGTCACGGACGAGGGGATCGTCTTCATCGGTCTGCGCGATCAGAAGCTGCAGGAGATCTACTTCCTGCAGAATGAAGCGGAAACGCAGCTGACGCATTTCAACAGCGAGTATCATGCGGCCACCGCGGTTTCCCCAATCGAAAAAATCGAGTTCTACAACGACGGTATCCGGCACGAAGGCTTCGTGATCAAACCGGCCGATTTCGATATCAACAAGAAATATCCGGGCATTCTGGAGATTCATGGCGGTCCGAAAGGAACCTTTGGTCCGGTTATCAATCATGAAATGCAGGTCTTCGCCGCCAACGGCTATTTTGTCTTCTATTGCAACCCGCGCGGTTCTGATTCCCGCGGCAATGCCTTCGCCGATATCCGCGGGCGTTTCGGGAAAGAGGATTACAGCGATCTGATGGCCTTTACCGACGCGGTGCTGGCGCAGTATCCGCAGCTGGACGGCGAACGTTTAGGCGTGACCGGCAGCAGCTATGGCGGATATATGAGCAACTGGATCATCACGCAGACCGACCGGTTTAAGGCGGCGATCCCGGAAGCTTCCATTTCCAACTACGTCACGAAGTTCTTATGCACCGATATCGGCTTCACCTACAACATGGACAATCAGGCCGCAACCCCATGGTCCGATGTCGCGCTGGTATGGGAACAGTCGCCGCTGAAATATGCCGACCGCGTCAAAACACCGACGATGTTCATTCATTCCGATCAGGATTACCGCTGCTGGATCGCCGAACCGATTCAGATGTTCTACGCCCTGAAGCTGCATGGCGTGGAAACCCGGTTCCTGTTGTTCCATGGCGAGCACCATGGCCTGCCGATCTTTGGTAAGCCGTCGCACCGCATCCAGCGCTTAACCGCGATGGTCGAATGGTTCGACAAACATTGTAAATAAACCGAAAGGGAGAACGCAAAGCTCTCCCTTTATCCATTTCACCTGTTTTGTCGTCTTCTATTTGACCGTCGATCAGGCTATAATAGGAAGTATAAGGAGTGTGAATATCATGAAGCAATCCCCGATGGAAACGGTTTATCAGTCGATGATGATCGGCTTAATGTCTGTGGTCGCCGCTTCGGCTGTCGTCTTCCCCGTTATTTTCCTGACTCAGTTTCACAAATATCGTAAAGAAAGCGCAGCCAAAAAAATTAGACTGTCAATCCAGACTGAAAATGAATCCGAATAAACCGGATTCATTTTTTATTTTCACGCATTTCCCGTTATTGGAGCTTGATTTTGCAGGGCCTCAAATTCAGCCCGCGTTATGGAATAACATCGGCAATCCTTAACCTCGCCGGTATACAACCGCACTTTCTGCCGGATTGTTCCCTCATAATGAAAGCCGTTCTTTTCGATCACTCGCCGCGAACCCCAGTTCTCTACGAAATGATCCATCGCGATCAATTCCGTTCCCGGATCGTCAAATAGATGCCGGATCATCAGACCGACCGCTTCCGTCATGATACCCTAATTCCAATATGCTTCATCCAGTGCGCAGCCGATCGTCTTCGCCGCCAGGTTGCGCCGCGAAGTATCGACGCCCGCGCTGATCATGCCGACGACTCGCATCGTGGATTTCAGCACAACCGCAAACGCGTCGGGAGTGGTCATCATCCGGCTTAAGATCTGACTGCTTTCTTCTTTACTTTGATGCGGCCGCCAACCGGCCTGCGGCCCCACGGCTGGATTCTTTGCGAAAGCGTAAAGATCCTCCAGATCCTTCCTATCCCAAGGTCGTAACCTGATTCTGTCGGTTTCCATTTCCATTCGCTGATTCCCGCTCCTTTCAAAAGAAAGCCGTCAACCAACGGCTTTCTGAATTCAGACTTATTTGTAATTCGCGTACGTGAATTCCGCGGCGCTCGTCAATTCCGGAACGTCTCTCGGCGTACCGTCAAGATTGACCGCAACCGGCAGACAGTCGCCGTTTTCAAACAGGAAGACCATCGGCATATCTTCGCTCATCAGCCGCTGAACCTCGCTGTAAGCCTTGGCCCGTTCTGCATCGTCGTCAGTTTCAACGCCAGCCTGCAGCGCGGCATCCATTTCCGGATTGTTATACAATCCGACGTTGGTTCCGCCATTGGAAGCGACGCGTCCGGCAACACCGGAGACATCCGGTCCCTGATAGCCTGCCAGCATCGTCATATCAAAGTTGGAATTGGTAATGACTTTATCCTGCCATGCCGCCATTTCCATGATATTCAACGTGACGTTGATGCCGATTTCCTTCAGGTTTTCTTTCACGATCTGCGCGATATCCTTAAAGTTTCCGCTTTCAAAGATATCCATCGTCATATCGAAATAGAACCCGTCGTCGCGCAATGTATAACCGGCTTCTTCAATCAGCTTCTTCGCCGCTTCTACATCGCGGGCCGGCATCGTGTACTGTTTATCCAGATACTTGCCTTCCCATAACGGCGAGATGAAGTATTCAGCTAACGCCCCGGTTCCGTTGGCAACCCGATCGTAAATGCCCTGACGGTCAACGCCCATCGCGACAGCCTGGCGCAGACGAACGTCCTTGAAGATGCTGGTTTCCATGTTGAAGGTAATATACGTTCTGTTGATCGACAGATAGTGGAAATGCTTATAATTCGGATCGTTGTCCAGTTCATGCTTATTCGCCGTCGGAACGCTTACGCCCAGATAGTCAACTTCGCCGTTCAGGAAAGACTGATAAGCCGTCGTCTGATCCGGAATGACCTGGAAGATCAATCTTTCGATTGTCGCTTCCGTTCCAAAGTAATCTTCATTTTTAACCAACGTTGTCCCAATCCCTGCGTCATACTTTTCAAACTTGTAAGGACCCGTTCCGACTGGATTCCATGTCGCCGGGTTGGATACAAAGTCAGAATAAGCCGGATCATTCCAGATATGTTCCGGCATGATGAACGTCGCATACCAGCCTAATTTAGGAACGATGCCGACGTCGCGCTGGCTGAGATTCAAAACGACGGTATTGTCATCCGGGCATTCAATCGAAGTCACTGCTGCCAGCGAATCCGATTTTGTCCAGGAATTCTGTTTCATCGTATCAAACGTCCATTTGACGTCTTCCGAAGTAAACGGTTCGCCATCATGCCATTTCACACCTTCCTGTAAATGGAAGGTTAGCGTCAGACCATCTTCGGAAAACTCCCAGCTCTTTGCCAGATCCGGTAAAATCTGGTCGTTTGCATTCAGCTTGATCAACCGGCTGTAAACGTTCTGATTGATTTGATAAGCATAGTCATCAGACTTCATATCGGGATTAAAACTTTGCGGATCCCCGTTAACGGCATAGATTAAAACATCCTGTGCCGGTGTTTCCCCTGTTGTCCCATCCTTGTCGGTTTTCTTTTCATCGGTGCCGCAGCCCGCCAGCATTAAACACGCAATCAATAAGGCTGTCAGCAGTTTCGGTAATTTTTTCATACCCTTTCCCTCCTTGCGTCTTCCTTCATTTTAGAAGAATATAGTTTGAGTTTACACGGAGGAAAAGCGAACGTCAAGATGATATTTTACATTTATTTCAGTAAATGTATATTTCTATCATTTTCTTTTGAAACATTTTTCAATTCTTATTGAGCAAAGCAAAGCGCAGGTTTATCTCAAACCTGCGCTTTTGCGCATAATTCATAAAGAAACCTGCGTTATTTACTTAAACATCGTGTATGTAAATTCATTGGAAGCCGCTTTATCCGGCACATCTCGAGGCGTACCGTCCAGAGAGATCTTGACCGGCTGATGATCGCCGTTTTCAAATAAGAAAACCATCGGCATATCTTCGTACATCATACGCTGAACTTCACTGTAATACTTGGCCCGTTCCTGCACGTCGTCTATTTCGACGGCCGCCTGCAGCGCCGCATCCATTTCAGGATTGTTATACATACCGACATTGGTCCCGCCGTTGGAGGCCACGCGTCCGGCCACGCCGGATACGTCCGGACCCTGATAGCCTGCCAGCATTGTCATTTCAAAGTCCGGGTTTTCTCCCATTACTTTATCCTGCCAGGCAGCCATTTCCATGATATTCAGATTAACGTTAATCCCGATTTCTTTCAGATTTTCTTTGACAATCTGGGCAATATCTTTAAAGTTTCCGTCATCGAAGCTGTCCAGTGTCATCGAGAAATAATACCCGTCTTCATCCATCGTGTAACCGGCTTCTTCAATTAACTTCTTTGCACCTTCGATATCGCGTTCCGGCATTCTATACTGCTTATCAAGGTATTTGCCTTCCCACAGAGGCGAAATAAAGTATTCTGCCAAAGCGCCAGCGCCATTGGAAACCCGATCGAAAATCCCCTGACGGTCGACCCCTTTCGCCACCGCCTGCCGCAGACGCGGATCTGTAAAGCGGCCTTCTTTCATATTAAACGTCAGATAAGTCCGGTTGATTGAAATGTAATCGAAGAAACGATAATCCGGATTATTATCCAGATCATGCTTATTCGCCGTCGGAACAATAATGTTAAAGTAATCAATTTCACCGTTGACAAACGACTGGAATGCGGTCGTCGAATCCGGAACGATTGTAAAGATTAATTTTTCAATAATCGGCTCACCGTCGAAATAGTCGCTATTCTTGACTAACGTCGTCGCGACTCCGCTCTTATAATTATCAAACTTGTATGGTCCGCTTCCTACTGGCTGCCAGTTTGCCGGATTGGATGTAAAATCCTTATATTGCGGATCATTCCAGATATGTTCCGGCATGATAAACGTTGCATACCAGCCCAGCTTGGAAACGATAGAAACATCTTTTACTTTCATATTTAAGACAACAGTCAGATCATCCGGACATTCGATTGATTCAACCGAAGCCAGACTGTCAGATTTCGACCATTTATTGGCGATCATCGTATCGAACGTCCATTTCACGTCCTCCGAAGTGAGTGCTTCGCCGTCATGCCACTTCACATCTTTCTTCAAATGGAATGTCAATTTCATTCCATCGTCGCTGAATTCCCAACTTTCAGCCAGATCTGGAATCACCTGATCGTCGCTGTTGAGTTTTACCAGCCGGCTGTAAATATTCTGATTGATCGGCCATGCGTAGTCATCCGATTTCATATCCGGATTAAAGCTTTGCGGATCGCCTGTAACATTGACGATCAGAACATCCTGTGGTACAGCCTGGTCTTTCTGATCAGTGCCGCCCCCGCCGGCGCATCCGGCCATGGTGAGGCAGGCCACCATCATGGCGGCTAAGAGCTTTGTCAGTTTCTTCATAATTTTCCCTCCTTACTTGTGAAGAATGAATGATAATTTTAAGTTTACGCTTATTGGAAAACATCGTCAATCCATTTCACGACATGTTTCATCATTATGAGAAAGTTTCATTATTCACAATGTAAATTTTACATAAGCAAACATAGAAAAACTGCAGTGCTCTTCATGATTTTCATTGAGCTTACTGCAGTTCTTTGTTCTATTCTTTTACAAATTCAACGTAAGTTAATTCATTGGAAGCGGCTTTTGTCGGTTCCTGATAAGGCGTGCCCTTCAGTGTCTTTTTAACCGGGACTTTGGCGCCATTATCCATAAACAGAATGATCGGCATCTCTTCACTCATAATGCGCTGAACTTCACTGTATACGGCTTTTCTTTCTGTTTCATCAGATACCTGAACACCTTTTTCAAGTAATGCGTCCAATTCAGGATTGGAATAACCCATGAAGTTCATCGACGTCCCTGTGCCAACACGTCCGGAAACTCCAGAAACATCGGGTCCCTGATAACCTGCAGCCATTGTCATCTCAAAATCATGATTCAATTTTACAGTATCACCCCAGGCCGCATATTCCAGCATTGTTAACTTAACGTCAATTCCGACTTCTTTCAGATTCGACTGAATAATTGTCGCCGCATCTTTAAAATAACTACTGTCAAAGAATTTCATTTCTGTAGAAAAATAAATTCCATTTGCGTCTTTCTTCAATCCTGCTTCTTCTAAAAGCTGTTGAGCCTTCGCTACGTCACGTTCCGGCATCTGGTATTTTTCATCCGCAAAACCGGTATTTGGCGCGATAAATGTCGAAGCCACGGCGCCTGTTCCACCAGCACAGCGATCCCAGATCATCTGCCGGTCAATTCCATAAGCGATTGCCTGACGAACTCGTGGGTCCTTGAATTTATCATTTGTCATATTTACCGTAACATAGGATCGATTCATTCCGACCACTGGATAAACCTCATAGTTCGGATCATTATCAAAATCATTGGCATTCTGCGTCGGAATTGATGTGTAGTAATCAACCTCACCAGAGATAAACGCCTGCAAAGCTGTTGTCGCATCTGGAATGATTGAATAAATCACCTTTGCAACTCTAGCCTTATCGCCCCAATAATCTTCATTTCGTTCCAATACAATCTGAACGCCTTTCTGGAATTCAACAAACTTGAATGGACCTGTGCCAACTGGTTTCATGTTATATTCATTGGTCGCTGTATCGGTACCTTCGTACAGATGCTTTGGCATAATGAATGTGCCATACCAGGATAATTTTGCGATCAGAGAAACATCCGGATATTTTAGATTCATCACAACGGTGTTGTCATCTGGACATTCGATCGATTCAACGGAAGCAAAGCTGTCGCTTTTATTCCATTTTTCCGCGATCAACGTATCGTAAGTCCATTTCACGTCCGCCGAAGTAAATGCTTCGCCATCATGCCATTTCACGCCTTCATGCAAATGGAATGTAACCTGAGTGCTGTCGTCGTTCCATTCCCAGGTTTCCGCCAGATCCGGAATCACCTGATCATAGGCATTCAATTTAACCAAACGGTTAAAAATGTTCTGGTTTGGTCCCCAGGCATTATCATCAGACTTAAAGTCTGGATGAAAACTTGACGGATCATTCGCTACAATGGCAACAAGCGTATCGTTGGATAATTCTGAGGTCGGCTCGCCGGCATTGTCGCTATTCTGCCCGCCGCAAGCCGTCAGCGCCATCGCCGCAACCAAGCCTACCGCAAGCAGTTTGAGAAATTTTTTCATAAATTTTCCTCTTCTTTCTTAATTTCATTATATCAGGAATAGCGGCGAGAAAAAACAGTGAAAACGGAGCATTTCTGTAAAAAACGCTCCGTTTTGAACATTTCCTATTTTTTTAATGTTACATACGTAAATTCGCTCGCCGCCGCCTTATCCGGAACCTGATATGGCGTACCGTCAAATTTGGATTTAACAGGAATAACCTGGCCGTTGTCGAGCAGAAGCACCATTGGCATATCCTCGCTCATCAAGCGCTGAACTTCATCATAGGCTTCCTTACGAATTGCCGGATCCGAGTTCTGCGCGCCTTTATTCAGCGCTGCTTCCATCGCATCGCTGGCATAACCGGTAAAGTTGTTCGAACCATTAATGCCGACACGCATATAGATTCCGGAAATATCCGGTCCCTGATAGCCCGCAAGCATCGTCATATTAAACTTACGCCCTTCTTTAACCTGATCACCCCAGGCGGCATATTCCATTAAATTCAGATCAACCTTAATACCAGCTTCCTTTAAGCTGGACTGAACAATCGCCGCGACATCCTTGAAGTTGCCGCTTTCGAAAGCGTCTAAAGTGACTGTCATATAATAGCCGTCGGAATTCTTCTTTAATCCGCATTCTTCCATCAATGCCTGCGCTTTCGCAATATCCCGTTCCGGCAGTTTGTAATCATCATTCAGATAATCTTTAAACAGCGGAGAAATGAAATATTCCGGCAAAGCGCTGACGCCGTTGCCCATCCGGTCAACGATCGCCTGACGGTCAACCGCATACGCGACAGCCTGACGCAGCTTTGGATTGTTAAACGGTTCCTTCTCCATATTGAAGGTCAGATACGTTCTGTTAATGCTTAAGAAGGAGAAGACTTCATAATTCGGGTCATTGTCGAAATCGTGCAGATTCGCCGTCGGCAAGCTCGTAATGTAGTCGATTTCACCATTTTTAAACGCTTCTAACGTCGTATTCAAATCCGGCATGATTTGATAGATCAGACGTTCGATTTCCGGAGCTCCGCCAAAGAAATCTTCATTGCGTTCCAAAGTAACGCTCTGTCCGCTCTTATACTCAACAAACTTAAACGGACCGGAACCGATTGGCTTCTGCATTGCCGGATTCTTTGCGAAATCCGGATAAGCAGGATCATTCCAGATGTGCTCCGGCAGAATGAATGTTGCATACCAGGCTAACAGAGGAACAAGCCCGGCGTCCGGATTTTTCATATTGAAGACGACTGTCAGGTCATCCGGCGCTTCAATCGTATCGACATTGACAAAAGTATCAGACTTCGACCATTTATTTTCAATGATTGTATCGTAGGTCCATTTTACGTCTTTGGATGTTAATGGTTCGCCGTCATGCCATTTTACGCCGTCACGCAAATGGAAAGTCAGCGTCATATTGTCGTCGCTCCATTCGTAGGAAGTCGCTAAATCTGGAATTGGAACATCGCCCGGCGCCAGCTTATACAAGCGGTTAAACAAGTTCTGAGCCATCGGCCACAGATAATCATCCGATTTCATATCCGGATTAAAGCTCGATGGATCTCCCTGTACCGCCGTGATAAATGTGCCGATGGTTTCTGTATTTTCGGTTTTCGAATCTGTCGTCTGCGCCGGTTTTTCGCCGCCGCCCTGACATCCCGTCAGCAAGAGTGCGGCGCTGAGTAAAGCTGCCAAAATCTTAAAACATTTTTTCATTTCTAAACTCCCTCCCTATCTAAATGAAAAACTATGGTGCATTATCACTTTCCAATAGAATCCCTCCCATTCACATAAGTGTATGATACAGGACGATGAAAAATTATTCAATACTTTTATGTAAATAATTTCATCATTTATGAAAAGTGTTTTTCATTGGACGGACAGAAGTAAAAAAATGACCATGAGAAAAAGACACGCTCCTTATGAGCATGTCTTTAAGAATCTAATATGAATTATTCAGCGCGGTAAGTGTAGGTGTATTCCGAAGAAGCTGTCTTATCGTCCAGTTCCATTGGCATACCCTTCATTTCCTTCTTGATTGCATATTTGTAGCCGTTGTCGATGATTGGGATGATCGGCAGATCAGCACGCATGATCTTCTGAATTTCCTTGTAGCATTCGATTCTTTCTTCTTCATTCGACAGCGTAACGCCCTTGTCTAATAAAGCGTCCAGTTCCGGATTGGAATAGCCAGCCATGTTCATGGATGTTCCAGTCTGAACACGTCCGGATACACCGGAAATATCCGGTCCCTGATAGCCCGCTAACATTGTGATTTCAAAGTTACGGTTAACCTGAACCTTATCCTGCCAAGCAGCCATTTCCATCATGTTGATCTTCAGATCGATGCCGGCTTCTTTGACATTCTGCTGGATAATCGCAGCCAGATCTTTCCAGTTGCCGCTTTCGAACGCATCTAATGTTACATGCAGGTAATAGCCGTCAGCATCTTTCGTATAACCAGCTTCTTCCAACAGCTTCATGGCCTGTTCGACATTCCGTTCCGGTAATTTGGAATCTTCATCTAAGTACTTAGTAAAGGCATGCGAAATCATATACTTGGAAGGTTCGCCATTGCCGCCAGCGGTTCTATCCCAGCAGCCCTGGTTGTCGATCGCTAAAGCAAAGGCTTCGCGGACACGCTGATCCTGGAAACGCTCATCCTGCAGATTAAATGTGATATAAGTCCGGTTGATGCCCATTTCAGAATAGAATGTATAGTTATCATTACCATCCAGATCATTCGCATGAGCAGCTGGGATCATCTGGCACAGATCATCAACTTCACCGTTCATGAAAGCTTCCCACAGAGTATTATCATCAGAAATGATCGCAAACTTCAGCGTTTTGGCAATCGCCTTATCGCCCCAGTAATCTTCATTGCGTTCCAACGCTACATACTGGCCTGCTTTGTATTCAACAAATTTAAACGGACCCGTTCCGACTGGATTCTGGTTGTATGGGTTAGTCGCCGTATCGGTGCCTTCATACAAATGCTTCGGCATAATGAATGTGCCATACCAGGCCAGCTTCGCAATAATCGAAACGTCCGGCGTTTTCAGATTCATAACAACCGTGTTGTCATCCGGGCATTCAATGCTTTCGATATTCGACAGGTTGTCAGCTTTTGACCACTTTTCAGCGATCGCAGTATCGTAAGTCCACTTGACGTCAGCCGAGGTAAACGGCTCGCCGTCATGCCACTTAACGCCATCATGAAGATGGAATGTCAGCTGCATGCCATCTTCGCTGAATTCATAGGATTCAGCTAAATCCAGGTTGATTTTTGTGTTGTTGCCCAGTTTTACCAGACGGTTGAAAATGTTCTGGTTGATCGGCCAGGCGCCGTCATCGGACTTGAAGTCCGGGTTGAAGCTCTGCGGATCCTGCTGCGTGACCATGATCAGAGTCTGATCCGTAGGAATTCCGCTGGTTTCGCCGTCTGTCTGTCCGCCTTCATTGGCAGTGCCGCCATTGTTGGATCCACATCCAGCAAGCGTCATCGCCATGGCCAGACACACGACTAAAACTTTAAGCAGTTTTTTCATGTATTCTTTCCTCCTCTATCGATTGTTTTAAAGCAACCGTTAGTTTAATAATAAACGATTTTCTCAAAAATGTGAAGTCTATGTGTACGACTGGTATGTGAAATTTAAGCGTTTTCTTTACAATCTTTGAAAATATTCATAGAAAAATGTAAGAAATGAAAACAAGGAAGATCAACTTCCTTGCTTCGACGGTTAACGATGCTTTTGCAGATAATCCGCCACCAGCATGCCGCTTTCCAGCTGCACGGCGATCAGCTTGCGGATCGGAATGACCTGATAATGCAGTTCTTTCTCCGCGATTTCCGCCCGTTTCGCAAATTCTTTTTCGCCCTCGTCATGAATGCGCTGCAGCCGTTCTGCGACTTCCGGACTTGGGTTCTTCGCCAGCTCATGCTCGCAGGCGCGGATTAAAAGCGTCCACTGCAGTAGTACGCGGTACTTCGGAATCTCCAGGTTGTCAAACGCTTCGGACTCCTTGCACAATTCGTCGTAATTCGGGTCCTGACGGATAAAACCACATTCCTGACGATAGTCTTCCTCAAAATGTTCATAACCGTTGCTGACCATCTTGGCGAAGCTGTTGTCGGCGCTGATCAGATCCGCAATCTGATCATAACGAGCTTTGACCGCCTTGCGGTTTTCATGCAGAACTTTGCGGCCTTTCAGCGCGGCTTCCCGGCGGGTGAAATCCATCAGCTTATCGCTCTGAATGCGCGGCTCATAGAAATAAGGCAGCTCGGTAACCAACGTCGTCGTATCGTAGCCCTGCTGACTGGCGTAATCGGCGCTGCTGGTGCCCGTGGACATCAGCTTTTCCGGCGCGACCGTGCCGTATTTCTCATTGTAATCGTAGGTATCCCTGGAACTGATCATCGGATAGATTGCCTGAGAGAACGGCGTGATGTAGTTGACTTCCGGTTCGCCCAAGTGCAGCGGAATATTCTGCTTCGCGGTCGCGGCATAGAACTTATCCCACAATTCCGGAATCTCCCGGGTCAGATACCAGTACGTGCCACCGAAGCCGGCGTTATGCAGCGAATACATAAACTGCGGCTGAATCTTGTCAATCAGATTCATCAGGCAGACGGTCTCCGGAATCGGCTTGTCGTAGGTATAGTTTTTATAGTGGAACGGGAAATTCCATTCAACCTGTTCATACCCGGCCGGGCGGAAGTAATGACGGGTAAAGTTGGTCAGCGTGATCGGTCCCTTGAACCAGCCTTCGTTGAGCTGCGTACCGTCGAGGTCGATGCTTTTGATCAGATACCAGGTATAATCCAGTTCTTTGCGCAGATCTTCATTTTCGGCCAGCGCCCGTGAAAAATACTCCAGCAGCATTGCGCCCATCGGTTCGTTGGGATGCGGACAGCCGAACATCAAAGCGTTGCGGCTGCCTTTGCCAATCTTCAGGCAGTAAATCGGATGTCCCTTGCGTGATTTCCCGGCCTCAAAAATTTCTACGATCCCCGGAAATTCTGCTGCCAGCCGCTTGGAATTTTCATCCATCTCATCCACAGTCAGAAATTGTTGATAATCCGGAATGTTGTCGATCAGTTTTTGAATAAAATCAGCCATTTCAATTCTCCTTTTTTTGTTTTTTATTTTCCGATAACCCGGGAAACAGGCAAATCGACTGGATTTGCCTGTTCTTTTTATGATTTTCGATTATTGGGGATCCATCCAGACCTTGGCCATTTCATACGTGCCGTACAAGCTGGCCATTTCCGGCTCAAACGGACTGTTGTGAATGTAGCTCTTGACAGGATAAACTGCGGTGAAATCTTTCAGAATAACGATTGGAACATCGTCGTGCATGATCTGCTGGACTTTCTTGTAATAAGGAGCACGTTCTTCATGCGTGAAGACCTGTACGCCCTGATTGAGCGCTTCATCCAGCTCCGGATTGACATACTTGTCAAGATTCAGCGAGCCTTCCGAATGCACGCGGTTGCGGATCGCGGAAACGTCCGGTCCCTGTCCGCCTGAGCATAAGGCGATATCGAAGTTGTAATCGTCGATCACTTTCGTCATCCACGCGCCCATTTCCAGAATATTCAGCTTCACGTCGATGCCGACCTGTTTCAGGCTGTCCTGAATAACGATCGCGGAATCCTTGAAGTCGCCGGAATCAAAGGTTGTCAGCTCACAGCTGAAATACATTCCGTTAGCGTCCGCAGTGTAGCCGGCTTCCTCAATCAGTTTGCGGGCCGCCTCCACATCCCGGGCCGGAATTCGGGCGTCCTCGTTGAGCGCCCACGGGTACATCGGCGAGATGTAGTATTCAGAAACCGCGCCGAAGCCTTTGGCCGCTTTGTCCAGGACTGCCTGACGGTCGACCGCCATGTCGATCGCCTGACGGACGCGAACGTCGCTGAACGGTTTATCTTCGCCAAGATTGAACGACAGATAGGTTCTGGAACTGGAAACATACTGATAAACAGAATAATGTTCAGGATCGTCGATCAGCTCCTGCAGATTGGAAGTCGGAACGCCGCTCTGCATATCGTCGACTTCGCCATTGAGATAAGATTGATAGGCGGTGGAAGCATCCGGAATGATCGAAATGATCAGCTTGTCCAAATACGGCGCGCCATCCCAATAATCGTCATTACGGACCATTTCAATCGAAACGCCTGGCGTATATTTTTCAAATTTGAACGGACCGGTTCCGATCGGATGCATATTGTGTTCGTTCTGCGTCCAGTCCGTACCTTCGTATAAATGGGCCGGCATAATCCAGGTTCCCAGCCAGCTCAGCGCGCTGACAACCGAGGCGTCCGGCTGTTTCAGATGGAAGACAGCTTTATAATCTCCGTCGGCCGTAACCGAATCGATCATGTTCAATGTATTCGATTGATAACCGTCTTTAAGCACCTGCGTAAACGTCCAGACAACGTCGTGAGATGTAAATGGTTCTCCATCATGCCATTTTACATTTTCGCGTAAATTGAAAGTCAGCGTCATTCCGTCTTCGCTGAATTCCCAATCTGTCGCCAGATCGGGAACGACGCTGCTATCAACCGTCATCTTAACCAGCCGGTTAAAGATGTTGTAAGTTGCAGGCAGCTGCAGATCGTCAGTTTTCATGTTCGGGTTAAACGAGTTCGGTTCGCCGTGACTGCGCATCACGTACGTTCCTCCCTGCTTGGGTTCGCTGATCTGCGAATTGTCGTCTGTTGCCGGTAAAGCCGCTGGCTTGCCTTCCCCACCGCACCCGGTCAGTGTCAGCGCCAGAGCCAAGATCACCGCCAGGCTTTGAATCAGTTTCTTCATAAACTTATGATCCTTTCTTTCTCCCCTAGAGATTAATTTCAGTTTATCCCTTCTTGTAAATCAAGTCAATCTCTTTTTCATCATTCTTCGCAGTTTTCAGAAAACTCTTTCAGCTAATGAAAAAGAGTCTGCGCAACAAACTCTTTTTCCTGAATATTTCTGCTTATTCTTCGACCCAGACACGGGAGAATTCATTGGAAGCAACCGTGTGGATACCTTCTTCAGAATATGGATGTCCATGAATCGTATTGCGGACGGCAACGGTGAACGTCGCTTCCTTAACCGGAACGATCGGCAGTTCTTCTGCCAGGATCGCCTGCGCCTGCTTGTAGATCTCTGCCCGGGCAGCCTGATCCGTCGTGATCGCGCCTTCGTCCAGCAGAGCGTCCAGTTCCGCATTCTTGCAATGCGCTAAGTTAAACGCGCCGGCGGAATGCACACGCATCGAAATCGCTGAAGCATCCGGTCCCTGCGATCCCGAAAGCATCGCCATCTGGTAATCGCTGTCGACCTGAACCTTCTGCTGCCAGGTGCCCATTTCCGTGATGTTCAGCTTCACGTCAATCCCGATTTCTTTCAGATTCTGCTGCAATACCGTCGCAGTATCCTTGAAATCGCCGCTGTCAAACAGGTCCAGCGTTACGCTCATATAAATGCCGTTAGCGTCGGCCGTATACCCGGCTTCTTCCAGCAGCTGACGTGCTTTTTCCACATCCCGTTCCGGAATCGTCACCGCGTCGTTCATCGCCCAGGCAAAGACCGGCGTCATGTAATACTTCGGCACCGCGCCGATGCCCTTCGCCGCCTTATCCAGAACTTCCTGGCGGTTGATGCCGAGGTTGACCGCTTCGCGCACGCGCACGTCGTTAAACGGTTCTTCATCAAAGTTAAAGGTCAGATACGTGCGGTTGTTGGATGCCCGTTCGTAAACGGTGTAATCCGGATTGGCTTTTAAGCCGGCGATTTCGTTGCTTGGGATATTCAGCATCAGATCGTCGACTTCGCCGTTCATGTACGCCTGGAAAGCCGTGTTGGCATCCGGGATGATCGTGATGACCAGCTTGTCCAGATACGGTGCGTCCATGAAGTAATCGTCGTTGCGGACTAACGTGATCGCCTGACCCTTTTCATAGCTTTCAAATTTGAACGGGCCGGTGCCGATCGGATGCATGTTGGCCTCGTTGGCCGTCCAATCCGTACCTTCGTAGATGTGCTTTGGCAGAATGAACGTCCCCAGCCAGCCTAACGAACTTAAAATCGCGGCGCTCGGAGAGCTCATCTGAATGACAACCGTGTTGGCGTCCGGACAGGTGATTTCTTCAATCATTTTGAAGCTGTTCGACTGGAAACCTTCAGTGCGGATCATATCCAGCGTCCACTTGACGTCTTCCGAGCTGAACGGTTCGCCGTCATGCCACTTCACATTCTCATAGAGATGGAATGTCAGCGTCTTGCCGTCCTCGCTGAATTCCCAGCTTTCCGCCAGGTCGGGAATGATTTCGGTCGAGGCCGTCGTCTTTACCAGTCGGTTAAAGACGTTGGTCGCCGTGTAGGTCGCCATATCGTCGCCCTTGATATCCGGGTTAAAGCTGCCTGGATCGGTAGCCTGACGGATGATGTAGGTTCCGCCCTGAACGGGCGTCTGTTCGCCCTCGGACGGGTTTTCCGGCGCTGCGGCAGGTTCTTTCGGTGCAGAAGAACAACCGGCCAGCATCGCCAGCGCCAACAGCGCAGTCAGTGCTTTTCTTGCAAATTTCATCTTTCTTTCTCCTTGTCTTCTATTTCAGCTTCCTTGCCGGAGCGGTAAACTCCCCACCCTCAAGGTCGTTTCCCACGCGGCCTTGCTCGTGAATGAAGGAAGAAAAGTTCGAAAAAAGGCTCATCCGTCAATCACAGATGAGCCTGAACCGCTGTTTATTTTTCAGCGTCGTTGCCGACAAAATGACAGGAAACGATATGTCCGTTGCCCAGATCACGGGCTTCCGGATATTCTTTAAAACACTTCTCGCAAGCCTGATAACACCGCGGGGCAAAGTAGCAGCCCGGGCCAGTGTTGATCGGGGTCGGCGGTTCGCCCTCAATTTCGATGATTTCGCGTTTTTCCAGCGGATCCAAAGATGCGCAGTTGGAAATCAGAACCTTGGTATACGGATGCTGCGGATTGTGCAGAACCTCGTCGGTAACGCCCGTTTCCACGATCCGGCCCAGGTACATGACCGCAACCCGGTCGGAAATATAACGGGTTGTCGCGATATCATGGCTGATGAAAACCATCGCCGTGTTTTCTTCCTTGCTTAATGTCTGAAGCATATTGATGATATCCGCACGGATCGAAACGTCCAGCATGCTGACCGGTTCGTCCGCAACTAAGAACGTCGGGCGCAGCAGCATGCTTCGCAGAATCGAAATACGCTGCAGCTGACCGCCGGACAGTTCATGCGGGTGACGGTAGATATAATCGGTGGCTGGCGCCATTCCGGCGTCTTCCAGCGTTTTGATCATAATGTTGTGCCGTTCTTCATCATTGGCGCCAATTTTGTGAAGCTTCATCGTGCTCATGAAGATTTTTTCGATCGTGTACCGCGGATCAAATGTATCAAACGGGTTCTGGAAAATCATCTGGCAGGTCCGGCAGAAAGCCAGCCGATCCTTCTTTTTCAGCTGAGTGCTGGAAACACCGTGATATAAAATCTCACCGGCCGTCGGATCTTCCAAATGGATCAAAACGCGGCCCAGCGTCGACTTACCGCATCCGGATTCGCCGATAACGCCTAAGGTTTCGCCCCGTTTCAGTTCAAAGCTGACGCCGTCGACAGCCTTGATCGTCTGTTTCTTGCTGACCTTGCCATCCTGCTTGGTCACTTTTTTCTGGATATACCAGCGGGTCAGGTCTTTGACCTGAATAACTACATCTGAGTTTACTGTATCCGACATCGCTTATTCACCTCCTACCTTGTGGCAGGCAACCTTCCAGTTGCCCTTCTCGTTGACCGTCTTCAATTCCGGCTCAACCGTGCGGCATTTCTCAGTCGCAAACGGGCAGCGCGGCGCGAAGACGCAGCCTGGAATTTCCTGACTTAAATCCGGCAGCGAACCCGGAATCCCGCGCAGATCGTTCTTGGCGCCCTTAAAGGACGGGAACGATTTAAGCAAACCCTGCGTGTATGGGTGCTGCGGATTGACTAAGACGTCCTTCGTCTCGCCGCTTTCCATCAGTCGGCCGGCATACATGACGGCGATCTTCTTGCAGGTCGAGGCGACGACGGAAACGTCGTGGGTAATCATAATCCGGGTTACGTTCAGATTCTGTTCCAGACTCATGATCTCGCGCAGGATCTGACTCTGCGTAACGACGTCCAGCGCCATTGTCGCTTCGTCCAGAACCAGTAAGCGCGGATTGTGAAGCAGGCTCAGCGCGATCGAAACACGCTGCATCATGCCGCCGGACAGTTCGTGCGGATATAACTCGTAAACACGGTCAGACAGGTTGACGACCTTGAACAGATCGTAAACCCGCTGTTTGATTTCATTTTTGTCCGCGTTTGGAAAATGCACGCGGTAAACGTCTTCCATCTGCGCTCCGACCTTGTGAACCGGGCTCAGCGCGCTCATCGACTTCTGGAACACGATCGACAGATCGGTCCAGCGCAGCGCATCCATTTCATCCTTCGTTAACTTTAACAGATCCTTGCCGTTGTACAGAATTTCGCCGTCGACCTGCGTGATGCGGTGCGGCAGCAGGCGCAGAACAGCGCTGGCCAGCGTGGATTTGCCGGAGCCGGACTCGCCGACGATACCGATCGAATCCTGTTCCTCAATTTCCAGGCTGACATGCTGGCAGGCATGGACCTTCTTGTCCTTCATAATATAACGTACATTGACGTTTTTCAGTTCTAATAATGCCATTTTTTCCTTCCTCCCTAGTTATTGGCGTCCATCTTAGGCGAGAGCACGCGGTTGAGGCCGTCACCGATGAGGAAGAATGTCAGAACGGTGAAGACAACGGCAACGCCGGCGAAGGTGGAAATCCACCAGCCCTTCGGCATGTACTGTTTGCCATGGTAGATAATCTGACCCCAGCTGACGACATTTGGATCGCCTAAGCCCAAGAATGACAGGCCGGCTTCGGACAGGATCGCGCTGGAGACGTTCATCGTGGTCTGCGCGATAATCGGGAAAATCCCGTTTGGAATGATGTGCCTGAACATGATGCTGAAGCGGCTTTCGCCCATCGCCTGCGCGCTCTTGACGAACGTTCTCTCCTTTAAGGAGATCGCCTGTGCACGCATTAAACGCGCATTGCCGGTCCACGAAGTCAGGCCGATAACAATCATGATGTACATGATGTTGCTGCCAAACAGCGCGACGATGATCAGAATCAGGAAGAACGACGGCGTCATCAGGAAGAAGTTCATGAATTCCGAAATGAGCCGGTCGATCTTGCCGCCGAAGAAACCGGCGATACCGCCGATGCAGGTTCCCAAGATACCGGAAATACTTGCGGCAACGACGCCGATCATTAAGGATGTCCGCGTCCCATAGATAATTTCGCTCAGAACGTCGCGGCCCAGACCGTCGGTACCCAGGATATGTCCCGGCGTGCCCGGTCCGGCAACCAGCGCATCATATAATTTATACGGATCGCACGGAGCGATAATCGGCGCGAAGAAAGCGATGCACAATAAGACGATCAGAAGAATGACGCCCGTGCGCAGCTGGGAGTTCTTTTTCAACACCCGCATCGCAGCCTGAAAAACATTGTCTTTTTTCATTGTACTGTTCCTCCTAGTCGTAGCGGATCCGCGGATCGATAAAGCCGTAGAGGATATCGACCAGAATCATCGCGATACAGATAACGACGGACGTGACCAGATAAATTCCAGTCAGCACCGGATAGTCACGCTTGGAAATCGAGCTGAACATCAGTCGGCCCATGCCCGGCCATGCGAAAACCGTTTCGATTAAGACGGAACCCGAAAGCAAAAACGCCAGCGACATGCCCAAAACCGTCACGGTCGGCAGAATCGCGTTGCGCAGAACATACTTGTTGAAGATCCGGCTTTCCTTCATGCCGGTCGCCTTGAACGTCGTGATGAAATCTTCCGACATCACCTGTAAGACGGAAGAACGCGCGATTCGGAAATAATACGGCGTCTGCGTCAGCACCATCGTCGTAATCGGCAGCACCAGATGGCGGCAGACGTCGGCGAAGTACGCAAACCCCTTATAATTGGCTCTCAGGTTCACCATGCCCGAGGTCGGGAACCATTTCAGCGTCGAAGCGAAGATCAGAATCATCATTAACCCCAGCCAGAATCCCGGCGTCGCGTCGAACACATACGAGATGCTGCACACGAACTGGTCAAACTTGGACCCGTTCTTTCGCGCAGCGTAGATTCCTATCAATGTACCAATGGTGACGGACAGCAGCACCGCGGTTAACGACAGCGCCAGTGTCGGGCCGATCTTCTCGCCGATCAGTTTAATGACAGATTCGTCGCTGATGTAAGAATACCCCAAGTCCCCCTTCGCTACATTGCCAAGAAACATGACGAACTGCTCCGGAATGGATTTGTCCAGGCCATATTTTTGCTGCAGTGCTTCGATCATCTCTTCGTTTGGATTATCCGTGCCCGCCATAATGCGGATCGGATCGCCCGGAGCCAGACGGATCAACGTAAAGTTGAAGCAGACTGACAACAGGACAACGAGAAGACCACTCAATGCACGTTTTCCAATATAACGTTTCATTTCAAGATTTCCTCCTTTTACCTAAAAATCTTTTTCCTCTGTCCTCTCAAACGGGAAAATAAAAATGTAAAATTTTCATAATTTTACATTCAATGAAACATAATTTCATTGCTTTCTATTATACACGAAAATCCGTCAAATGGAATAACCTGAAAAGAATTTTCCCGTTTTTTTTACCATTTTGCGCCGTTTTTCTTATTTTTTACATTCGTTTTCAGAAAGCGCTTGTAAACGGAACTTGTTCAAATTTGCCGCCGGATATCTCCTTTTTCAGCCCCTGAAATAAGCCGGGCGCGCCTTGTTCAGCGCGCCTGCCAGTACGCGATCCGGGCTTTCAGCAGCGCGATCATCGCCGCGCAGTCGCCGTCAAAGCCCGTCTTTCCCAAATCAATATTCGGTTTGGTCGCCCCATGAAAATCACTGCCGAAAGTTTCGGCCAGTCCCCATTTCCGGCAGAATTCATGATAAAACCGCCGGCCTTTCTCATCATGGTAAGAACTGTAAACTTCAAAGCCGTCCGCTCCGCCTTCGCGCAGTTCTTCCGCCGCCGCGGCGTCCAGCTTCAGATTCTGCATCGGATGAGCGACGATCAGCGCTCCGCCGCAGCGATGCACATAATCCACAACCTGCCGCCAGTCCGGCAGCCGCATTTCGGCATAGCCCCAACACCCCACCGCCAGCTGATCCCAATAGAAGTTGGCGATCGGATTGGCGCTGCGTGCGCCTGTCTGATATGGCTTCAGATCAGGATGAGCCTGAGTTTCAAGCAGCTCCTGCGTAATTTCAACGTTGGTATACGGCCGGCCGTGCGCCCGTGCGATGATCGCCGCTTCGTTTAGCTTCAAGCCGTAATGCTCCTCGATCAATGCCAGCCGCTGACGTCCGGTGCGCCGCAGCTCTTCGATGTAATGATTCTTTAAGCGCGTGAAGCCGGGATCACGCAGATCGCAGCCGTAACCTAACAAATGTACGATATTGCGGCCGAAGAAGCAGTCGATTTCAATGCCCCGCAGCGTTTCGATCCCCGTTTCCTGCGCCTTGGCCTCCAGCTTCAGCGCGCCGTCGATCTCATTATGGTCGCTGATCGCGATCAGGTCCAGATGCTTTTCCCGCGCCAGGCGCAGGATCGTTTCCACGGATTCCGTGGCGTCAAAACTGGCTGAACAGTGGATGTGCAGATCTGCTTTCATCGTTCATTCCTCCTTTGAAAGTGGTATAATATCCCAAGAAAAGAGGGATAGTATGCCGCAGCTTTATGAAACCATTCTTCATCAATGTCAAGACCAATGCGAGCTTTTAATCGTCTCCAAGCATCGCTCCATCGCCCAGATCCAGGCTTATTACGATTGCGGCGCGCGCGATTTCGGGGAAAACCGGGCACAGGAGCTGCTGCAGAAGGCGCCGCAGCTGCCATCCGATATCCGCTGGAATTTTATCGGCCACCTGCAGCGCAACAAGGTCCGCGCCGTTTTGCCTTATCTGCACCGTGTCTGTTCGCTGGATTCGCTGGAGCTGGCGGCCGTGCTGGACAAGGAAGCCGCCCGCCTCAGCCGGACAATCGGCGTGCTGAGTGAATTCAATCTGGCCCAGGAGACGACCAAAACCGGATTGGCAGCCGCCCAGGCCGACGCTTTCTTTGAAGCACTCAGCCAGTTTGAACATCTGATTCCCGAAGGGATCATGGTGATGGGGCCGCATGTGGAGGATGAAGCCGCCATTGCCGCCGTCTTCCGTCAGGCCCGCGCCTTATTTGATCGGCTGAAAAAGAACTACGGCGGCCCGCAGTTTACGATCTGTTCGATGGGGATGAGTCACGATTACCCGATCGCCCTGCGCGAAGGCTCCACGCAGCTGCGCCTGGGGACGATTCTGTTCGAAGATTAAGCCTTCGTACATCCCCGGGGCTGCGCTTTTCGTTTTTAGTGGGAACAACGGCAGCGGATCAATCAAAAAACGCCCAGCCGCAGTACACATAAACCATATAGATAACAAACCCCTGGATCCCCAGAAAGTTGAAAATGGATTTCAGCTGCGGGAAGACGATATAGCCCAGATCCCATAACACGAAAAACATCAGAAAGAACGAGATGACGAGTTTTTTAAACCATGACTCATCTCGTCTTTTTTTATGGATATGCAAACTCAGGCCGAATGCGAACAAACTGATTGCGATCGCGATCGTCACCAGCGTCGAACGGATCGAAACCGGCAGATACATATTGAACAGCCGCACGATCAGGCCGCTGACGATCATGATCAGAAAGGGAATGCCATATCTTCTGGCAAAGCTCATAAACTCACTCCTAACTTAACGTCCTCTATTATACATGACTTCGACGGAATCTGACAAAGAAAACTTCCCGGGTTCTTCGCCTGGACAGCGCGGCCGGGCCGCTCATACCCTGACGATAGAGGAGGAGTGTTATGGCCCATCTGATCTTTTTAAGCCTGTTGGTCAGTCTGGACGGTTTTTTCAGCGGATTCACCTTCCGGCTGAAAAAAATCCGCATCTGTCTGCCGCAGCTGCTTTTCATCTCGCTTTGCCCGCTGGTGATCGTCAGTGCGGTGATGTTGTCCGCGCGGCGAATGACGGCCGCCATTCCCCCGGGCGCCGCCCGGGGATTAGGCTTTGTGTTGTTTTTCTGTCTGGCTTACCTGTCGTTTGCAGAGGCGTTAAAAAAACGCAGATCCGGTTCACCCACGCTGATCACGATGATCAACGACCCGGCCAGCTCCGATCTGGATCACAACCAGCGTCTGAGCAGCCGCGAAGCGTTGTTATTGGGGTTGGCGTTAAGTCTGGACAACGCCGTGCTGGGATTCAGCTTCGCTCTGGATGGAGCGCCGGTGGGCTCGACAGCGCTGTGTTTTGCGCTTGTGAATTTCCTGTTGGTTATGGCCGGCAATCTCTGCCCAGTGCTGCCGTTTGTCCGAAGAATTGAAAAAGGCAGTGAATACCTGCCTTCGCTGCTGTTTCTGCTTTTGGCCTTCAGCCGGCTGCTTTAACGAACTTTTCGATCTGATCCAGCGCCCAGTTCAGCGTTTCCCACTCGCCGCCGACCGATATCCGCACATGACCTGCTCCGCGCCTGCCGAACAGCGTTCCCGGCAAGACGGCGACGCCGGCCTGTTCCGCCAGCGCAAGCGCAAATTGTTCGCTGGTCAAACCGGTTGAGACGATCGACGGAAAGCAGTAAAAGCTGCCTTCCGGACAAAGACAGGATAAACCGATTTCATTCAGCCGCCGCCAGGCGTGTTCGCATTGTTTTTCAACAGTCTGCCGCCAGGGCGCAGCCGACAGCGTCAGCGCGGTGCAGCCGGCCTTCTGCACAAATCCAGCCACGCCCGAGACCAGCGCCTGATGTGTTTTCAGCAGTGCCGGATTCCAGCGCCGGGGAGCGCTGATCCAGCCCAGCCGCCAGCCGGTCATCGCGTACGTCTTGGAAAAGCTGCCGACGAAGATCACGCGGTGACGGGCAGACCGCAACACCTTGAAATTCAGCGGTTTCCAGCTTAACTGTTCGTAAGCCGCATCCAGGATCAGCGCCAGATCAAACTTTTCCGCCAGGGCTGCCAGATGCTCTAATGCGTCGGCAGATAAAATCTGACCGGTCGGATTATTCGGACTGGCGGCGATAATCGCCCGGGTCCGCGCGCTGACCGCACGTTCCATCGCCGCAAACTCCGGCTGAAATTGATCGTCGGTCAAACAGAACACCGGTACGGCAGACGCCAGTGCGATCGCGCTGAGCGTGCCGGGATAGCCGGGATCCATCACCAGCACCTCGTCGCCGGGATTCAATAACGCCAGGCAGCAGACTGCCAGCGCCTCCTGTGCCCCATTGGTGATCAGAATCTGTTCCGGATGAAACGTCCAGCCGCGCAAAGCTCGTTCGCGCTCTGCCAGTTGTTGTAGCAGCGGGGCCAGTCCGGCGGCTGGGGGATAGTGCGTCAGGCCCTGCCGCAGCGCTTCCGACGCGGCTTCCGCGATCCTCAAATCCGTGTTCTGCGCCGGCTCGCCCAGCGTCAGCTGCGCCCGCGCACCGGACTCATGCAGCCGCGCAGTCCAGGTCCGGATCGGACTGACCGGCATTTTTCGTACTTCTTCATGAATTCGCATAATTGCCTCCTTTCTTTTCATTGTATGAAAGGTTCTTTTCAATTCTGTGCAATTCAGTTATAATCAAGACATTAATCAAGGAAAGAAGATGATCCCGATGTCTTTTATGAAACAATCCGCCGATCTGCAGCCGATTGAAGATACCGTCTTCGCCGTCGTCTCAATGGCGAAGCAGGATATCGCCGAACATGGCGCAGAGGCCGTCGTCGACGCGACGATCGGCTCCCTTTACGATGAACAGGGCAGACTTGTCGCCTACCAGAATGTCTTCGATCACTACAACGCGATTGCCAAGGAAGTCAAAGCGGCTTACGCCGCCAGCTTCACCGGCAATCCTGGCTACCGGACTCAGGTCAGAAACTGGGTGCTGCAGGATCAGCCGATCAAATTAAACGCCTCCGTCATCGCTACCCCGGGCGGCACCGGCGCCGTCAACATGACGATGATCAATGTTCTGGAAGCGGGACAAACCGTCGTCCTGCCGGAAATCTGCTGGGGATCGTACAACTTGATGGCCGCCCAGGCCCGGCTGAAGACCGCTTCCTACGCGATGTTTGACGGCGATCACTTCAACTTCGCTTCGTTTGAAAGCGTCTGCCGCCAGGTGATGAGCGAGCAGGGACGGCTGCTGGCCGTGATCAATGATCCATGCCACAACCCGACCGGCTATTCCATGAGTCTGACGGAATGGCGGCAAATCGTCCACTTCCTCAACGAGCTGAGCAAACAGGGACCGTGCGTGATTCTCAACGATATCGCTTATATTGATTACAGCTATCAGGGCCTGCACAGCCGCGATTATCTGAGCTGCCTTAATGAAATAAATGAAAACGTGCTGGCCGTGATCGCGTTCAGCTGTTCCAAAACGCTGACCTCTTACGGCCTGCGCTGCGGGGCGGCATTAATTCTGGGACAAAACGCCCGGCGCGTGCGCGAAGCCGAGATCGTTTTCGAAAAGACCGCACGCGCCACATGGAGCAACATCCCCAACGCCGCGATGGAAAACTTCACCTGGATCACGACGGAAAACCGCGCTGGCTTCGAGGCAGAAAAACAGCGCTATGTCGATCTGCTGAAACAGCGCAGCCAGTGCTTCATCGAAGAAGCCGCCGCCTGCGGTCTGCTTTGTTATCCTTATAAAGAAGGTTTCTTTGTAACGCTGCAGATGAAGGATAACGCGCTGCGTGATCAATATCACCAGAAGCTGATCGACAATCATATCTACACCGTCAAGGTCAACAAAGGAATCCGCGTCGCACTCTGTTCGCTGAGTCTGTCGAAAGTGCAGGGACTGGCCGGGCGGATGAAAGCGATTCTGGATTCGCTGCAATAAAGTTCACATTTTCTTTGGATTCAAACAAACCCTGCCGAGACATTGGCAGGGTTTGCTTTACCCTTCGCTCAAACCGGCCCCCGCTTGACCCCTTTATTCGAATAAGCAACTTTTCTTTCATCATTTTTATTTTAAAAATAAAAATTTAAAAGAATAAATTAATTATTTTTATTTTATAATTCATAATTTTAATTGACAGTTTAATCGCTTTGTCATATTATGGAACTAACAAGAGGTGGACGTCATGAATGAAACGAAAACACTGAAGCTCTGGAATAAAAATTTTATCCTGCTGTGGCAGGGTACGCTGTTCTCCACGTTCGGCGATGTGCTTTACAGCATCTGCATCGGCTATTGGGTCTATGAGAAAACCGGATCCACCGCATTAATGGGTCTGCTGACAAGCATCTCCATGTTTGTTGCAATGATCCTGGGACCCTTCTGCGGTGCGATCATCGACCGCAGCCACCGCAAATGGATGATCGTCGGCACGGACCTGATCCGCGGCTTAACGATGATCGGACTGGGCCTGATCGCGATGAGCCAGCACTTGGAAGTCTGGATGGTGCTGGCTACAGCTTTCATCGCCGCCCTGTGCAACGCGTTTTTCACACCGGCTTCAATGACCGTCATGACCGATCTGGTGATGCCGAAGGATCTGGTCCGGGCGCAGTCGCTCTCCGGCGGCATGCGCTCGCTCGTCGCGATGGCCGGCAAAGGCTTGAGCGGAGCGATCATCGCGTTTCTCGGCGTTCCCTTCGTCATCCTGCTCAACGGGGTCTCCCTGTTGATCTCCGCGTTCACCGAATGCTTCATCGACGTGCCGCGGGCGCCCAAGACAGGCATGCCGATCAACCTGAAAACATTGTTTGCCGATTTGAAAGAGGGCGCCCAGTATGTGTTCAACGACCGCTGCTTCCGCCTGATCGTCATCATCGCGGTGTCCGCCAATTTCTTCGGCTCGGGCATGGGCGCCGTGTTCCTGCCGTTTTGTCTGGGCCGGGGGCTGGACGTCGTACAGTATGGCTATCTGATGTCGCTGCAGTCGATTTCCGCGCTGATCGGCACGATTTTCATGGGCACGCTGAATATCAAACCGGAGCTGCGGATCCGACTGATGTTGTTCGGTTTTCCGTTAAGTTCCCTGTTGTTTGCCGTCTGTTATTCGATGCAGACGTTCAACTCGCTGGCGTTCACCTTTCTGATCACCTATTTTGTCAGCGCTGTGGCCAACGCAATTCTCAATGCCGCGTTCATGTTGGTCATCCCGCGGGAAAAGCGGGCGATGATTTCCGGCTTTATCATGATGGCCTCCAGCGGTGGTCAGGCGTTATCCTCGCTGGCTTTCGGGTTCATCGCGGAATTCGTCGATCTGAGCGTACTGGGCACCGTTTCCAGCCTGATCTCGATTCTGCCGTTTATTCTGTTGTTTGTCTATCCGGAAATCAAGGAACGCTTCATCCAGGCGGAATTGAATCCGGAAGTCTGAAATCCCGCGGGTCCACAAAAAAACCACCGAATGGAATCCTGCTCTCTGCCCGCATGACAGAAGCTTGTTCCTGCGGTGGTTTTTCTTTTTTGTTTGAGAGAACTTGTTTCCTTTTCCGCCCAGACGCGTTTTGCCTTAACTCTCCTTCCGCCCGTAAATACTGGCGAACGGTTTTCTTAACGCCATATACAAGAATACGGAAACAAAGACGCAGATCACGGCGTTGAAGGCGGTAACACCGCCGGTCCAGGTCAGGATGATCGCCGCGGCTTCGGCATTGATCCCCAGAATAAACCGTTTGAACAAATAACCGATGATCGGATCAAAGACCACGTTGAAGCCCAGGCCTGCCGCCGCGCTGATCGCTGCGATTTGAGCCGCCTGTCTGGAATCTGCGGCCTGCGCCAGTCCCAGCTTCTGTCCGACTTTTCCGGAGAGATAGCCGATGCAGAATTTCAGGAAAAATGTCTTCGGTGCGGATGCGACATAGCGCGGATCCAGCAAGTCGGCAATCGACAAGCCGATCGCTCCGGCAACGCCCCCCTCGGCTGGTCCTAACAAAAAGGCCGACACCACCACGATCGCATTTGCGACGTGGATCGCGACTGAAGATCCGGCCGCCAATGGGATGTCGATCTTCAAATAGCTGAAAACAATGTAATTGATCGCCGCAAAGATAGCGATAAACGCCATCGTCCGCGTCCTTTTTTTCATTTCAAATCCCCCTTTTTGTTTCAGAATACCGCGTAGAAAATCCGCTTCCTACAGGATTCCCGAGGAAACCGGCGCCGCGGTCTTCCTTATTGTAATACAAAAAGAACGGCGGTGGAAAACTTTTTTATTATTTATTGAGGGGTTATACGACTGATTTTCCAAGCGTGAGCCCCCGGCCAGATTAACGCGGGACAGTTCGGCCAAGCCACAGGGAAAAAAGAGAAAAACCCGCGCCGATTCTCATGACCGGCCGGGTTTTCTCAGCAAACCGCTTACTTGTCAGAGTTTCCCTGCGGATGCAGTTCGTTTGCGATCTGTTGGGAACGAACCGCCCACACCTGCGCGTAGTTCTGACATTTCGCGCACAGATGTTCCGCGCTTTCCGGCGATTGCAAATCTGTCGAAACAGCGCCGCTTTGCTTGACCAGCCGAGGCAGGATTTCCGGATTTTCCAGCATCGGACATGGCCGCAGCATGTTTTCATTAAACGGCTGGTTGTGATAATAAGCCATAAACAAAGGGCTTTGCAGAGCTTTTAGCAACGTATGCTCGCGGATATTCACATTGGAATAATGGATGAACACACACGGATCGACATCGCCGTTGGCATTGATGTGCAGATAACGCCGGCCGCCGGCGATGCAGCCGCCGACATATTCGGCGTCGTTCTGGAAGTCGATCGTGAAGATGGGCTTCGTCTTGCGGAAGCCGCGGATCTGCTGAATCATCCAGGCCCGCTGGTCCGCAGAAGGCAATAACACCGGCGCCGCTTCATTGCCGACCGGCATGTAGTGGAAGAACCAGGCGAACAACGCGCCGTCCCGGATCATCTGATCGAAATACCGCTCGCTGCTGACATCCTGCACATTCGCGCTGGTATAACACGTCGATACGCCGAAGGGCAGCTTGTATTGCTTCAGCAGCGCCATCGCCGCGCGGACCTTCGCATAACACCCCGCGCCCCGGCGGCTGTCGTTGGCTTCTTCAAAGCCTTCCAGTGAAATCGCCGGTACAAAGTTCTTCACTTCCAGCATCGCTTCGCAAAACGCCTCGTCGATCAGTGTTCCATTGGTAAACGCCAGAAACTCGCAATCCGGATGCTTCCGGCAGAGCGTAAGCAGATCCGCTTTGCGCATCAGCGGTTCCCCGCCGGTATAGATATACATAAAGGTCCCCAGAGCTTTGCCCTGAGTGATGATGTTGTCAATTTCCGCCACGCTGAGATTCAGCTGATGGCCGTATTCCGCCGCCCAGCAGCCGGTGCAGCGCAGATTGCACGCCGAGGTCGGATCCAGCAGAATCGCCCACGGAACATTGCATTGATTTTCAGCCGAGGCTTCAATCTGACGGGCGCTGCCTCTGAGGGAGGCGTTGATAATGAAATTGGTGAAGAATGTTTTCCGGACGCCGGCGTCCAGATCATACAGCTTCAGCATCAGGTCATACCAATGATTCTTCTGTTCGATCACCTCGCGCACCGCCCGGCGCTGAGACGCGTACCAGTCCTCAGGGCAAACCTGATCCACCAGCTTCATCACCTTGGGAATATTGGCCTCCGGATCCCGTTCCAGATACGCCAACGCTGTTTTAACAGCGGTTTCCAAAGCAGCGGATTTCATTTTTTCGATCGTTTTCATAAATTAGCTTCTCCTTTTTCCACTGGTTTCATTATAGGAAAGCCAGAAAAAGAAACCCAGCGACAGATTTCGCCAGGTGTAAAACGATCAGACAATCAAGGCTGTTTGCCTGAATATTCAGATGGCAGCAGCGCGCCGTTTTCCGCCAGCGTGATCAGACTTCGCGCTTCCTCCTTGAGATCATAGCGCATATCGTGGTCCAGCCAGTCCAGCGTTACCCCCAAAAGCAGGCAGCGGTAAAAATGCAGCACAGTCTTCAGAGCTTCCGGTTCATATTTTCCATCCAGTCCCGCCTGACAGGCATAAGCGTCCAGCGTATTGCCGATCAGATCGGTCAGATGCTGCTGAAACAATTCGCGGCTGGCCGAATGATAAATATGCAGGGCCGCCTGCCGATACTTCTGACACCAGGCCAGCGCCTGATCCAGACTGTCCAGGAGCGAAAGCGTATCCCGCTGCTCGGGAAGCAAAGCCGCCGCCTGCTGGGCAAAGATTGCTTCCACCAAAGACGGGATATCCTCAAAATAATAATAGAACGTGTTTCGATTTAATCCGCAGCGTCCTACGATCTGCGCTACGGTGATCTTGTTCAGCGGTTTTTCCTGCGCCAGCGCCATAAAGTTATCCATGATCCATTGCCGGGTTCTGATCATTCCCATCACCTCGCCCGCATTATAGCACGATGCGAAAACCAAAAGAAATCCCCGGAACGACACAACCGGGGATTTGTTTAGATTCATAGTTTTCGGCTTACTGCTCGATCCAGACTTCAGAGAACTCGTTGGTCCCCAGCGTCGTGGACTTTTCAGTGGATAACGGATGGTTATGAATTGTCGCCTTGATCGGATAGCTGTAGATTTCATCGGTAACGATGACCATCGGCAGATCACGCTTCAGGATTTCCTGAATCTGCTTATACACTTCCCCACGGGCCGCTTTATCCGACACGGCGATGCCCGCTTTCAACAATTCGTCAATTTCCGGATTGGCATATTTGGAGATGTTCAGCGAACCGTTGGAACCGATCCGGTTTTCAATCGCGTTGGCGTCCGGGCCCTGCGAACCGGAGTTCATCGCCATATCGAAGTTGTAATTATCCAGCACCTTGGTCTGGAAGTTGGCGATTTCTGAAATATTCAGCTTCACTTCGATGCCAATTTCTTTCAGCTGCGCCTGAATGACCGTCGCGGTATCCTTGAAGTTGCCGCTTTCAAACGTGTCAAGCGTGCAGGTGAAATAATAGCCGTTTTCGTCCTGGGTATAGCCGGCTTCCTCAATCAGCTTCCTTGCCGCTTCCCGATCCATCTCCGGAATCCGCGCAGTGTCGCTCATCGCCCAGTCAAAGACCGGCGTCATGTACGTTTCCGGGACGCTGCCGATGCCCTTGGCCGCCTTATCGAGAATTTCCTGACGATTTAACGCCATGTCAACCGCCTGACGAACGCGCACGTCCGCAAACGGACCTTCTTTCAGATTGAACGAGAGATAAACGCGGCCGGTGGCGACATATTGGTAAACGTTGTAATTCGGATCCTGCTTCAGCGCGGCGATTTCCGAAGACGGGGCTTTGCCGAGAATGTCGTCGACTTCGCCATTCTGCCATGCCTGGAATGCCGTTGATTCATCCGGAATAATCGAAACGATTAATTCGTCGATATACGGCGCGCCCTTGAAGTAATCCTCATTGCGCTCCATGCGGATCGCAACGCTCTTTTCATACGAAACAAACTTGAACGGACCGGTGCCGACGGGCTGGAAGTTGGCTGGATTGGTCGACCAGTCGTACTCCGGCGTATCGTAGATATGCTTTGGCATGATGAAGGTTCCCAGCCAGCCGATCGTGGCGACAATCCCGGAATTCGGCTCGGAAAGATGGAATACGACGGTATTTTCATCCGGGCAGGTAATTTCGCTCAGCTGCTTGAAGCTGTTGGACTGATATCCTTCGGTACGGATCTTATCAAACGTCCACTTGACGTCCTCGGAGCTGAACGGCTCGCCGTCATGCCACTTCACACCTTCGTGAAGATGGAACGTCAGCGTCAGGCCATCTTCTGAAAATTCCCAGCTTTCCGCAAGATCACCGACTACTTCATTGGAAATCGTCTGCTTGACCAGCCGGTTGAAGATATTCTGATAGGCGACGACGCCCCAGTCGTCGACTTTCAAATCCGGATTGAAGCTGTACGGATCGCCCGCCCCGCGGACGATGTAGGTTCCTCCGCTGACCGGTTCGTCCGACGCGGTGGCGGCAGGTGCGGCGCTGTTCTCTCCCTGAACAGCACAGGCTGTTAACATGACGGCGCAGACGCCGACGATAATTTTCTTTACCCAGTTTTTCATCATTAATTTTCTCCTTTTCTGAATTTCGCTTAACCCTGCAGTTCAGAAAAGCAGTGCTCCGGAAACTCCGGTTTGTCTCCCCAGTTTCACGCCCTCAAGCCCCCTTTAATCAAACACAAAAAATCCGCCTTCCAATTAGAAGACGGATGATCAATCCGTGGTACCACTCCTATTATCCTGTCTGTTAAAACAGGATCACTCTGCGGACATCGTCGCACTTGCGAGAATGTCTTCTTCTATAACGGGAATTCCCGGCTTCCCCTACTCGGCCAGGCCTTTCAGTTCGCTGCTAACAGGGCAGTTGTCCCCGGTGTCCGTACTGCCTCGCACCTTCCGGCAGCTCTCTTAAACCCGACGTTCCAGTTTCTCATTTCCTGATCTATGCATTTGTGTTGATGGGATTAGTTTACCGCAGACCGAAAAACTTGTCAATTCTTTTTCAGTATTTTCTGAAAATTAATTCTCCATGTTCGTTTTCTCTATTTCAGCTTTCAGAAAATCGCAGTTAGTTTCCACAGCGGAGATGAAAAGCTTTGATCTTGATCTGGATAAGTTAGCCGGCAGACGGCGTGGCGATCAGAAACATCAGATCCCGCTGATTCTCCATTCCCTGTTCTTCGAAGAAATCATACATCGTCCAGTTGTAATAAAATCGTTCCGCCCCATAGACGGTATAGCCATCCTGATTGTGATCTGTCGTGTCGTAAGGATCGGCGACGATCAGAACATCATCCTGCGTCGTTTCCGTTCCCATGTTGTCATAGCCGATCACCACCTGCCAATGTCCGCCCCAGTCGTTCCAGGCGACCATCACCGGCGTGCCTTCCTTCAGCAGGGCTTCAAACCGTTCTAATGGAAAGGCCGCTTCCAGCTGATCAGCCGGATAATCCAGACTGCTTTCCAGATCGAAGCCGCCAACCTGATTAAAGATCGCGATCATGGATTCCATGTCGGTCGCTTCCGGGGTCAGGCCGTTGCTTCGCAGTTCTGCCAGTGTGCGCTCGGTCTGTTCGCCCAGCTGATCATAATAGTTGAAAACCAACAGCGCGGAAACCACCCCGCAGGACCACTCCGAAGTCTGCTGCATCGTCTGAAAATGCGGCAGAATCGTCAGCGTTTCCGTACTTTCGGCATTGTAAAAGTCAACCGTGGAAAAATAAGGTGAATCCGGATGATCGCCCTGCCGCTCAACCGCATCCGCGCCGGCTTCCGGATCCAGATCATCGCGGTAAGCCAGCTTCATCTGATCCGTAAAGTTGCCGCCTGAGCGAGTTGGGACGGAGTCCGCAGAAGCCAGAGGCGTCTGCGCGGCAGGCGCGGCGGAACAGCCCGCAATGAAAAGCAGTGCGCAAAGCACAGTCAATAATTTTTTCATAAAATGATACTTCCCCTTTCAAAATAGAAAAACAAAAACAGTTCTTTTCGTTTCTTCAATTTTCTTCCGGTGCGCTCCCTGCGCTTCAGGATAGAAAGACAAGACGATGGCTTTTGGCCGCTTGGTGATTGCGTGTCACAGAACTTTTTCAAAGCATTACGCTTTGGCATCAACAAGGGTAACCCTGTTTCAATTTCGGCATTTGACCCGGCTGTCCGAGGCCTGTTCTTCGTGGAACATCAGGTCATGCGGCCGGTCGTTTTCAACCGGCAATGACGTGGTACTCATCATTCAAAATCAACGGGTGTGATCGTCTGTTTTCCCATCCCTCCTTAACTTCAATCACGAAAAAATTATATCAAAAAAATTCGTCAGCGCAAGTATAAATTTAATAAAGTGATATCATCAGTTTAGCAACACTAAACTTTTGAACAATTTCTCTGACCGAAGCCTGTATGATTGCGCAGAGGTGTTCTTCCTTAGGAGAAACGATTGGTTCCGGCTGCCTTCTGACCAAATGAAAACTGCCGCAAGATCCGACAGCTTTCCTACTTCTCTATCAATTTCTCCATAAACCACGTCCGCAAAGCCAACTGGGAAATTCCACAATGGATCGTCCCATTCTTCAGCATCCGCAGCACTGTTTTTGAATCAAACCAGGCCGCTTCCTCAACTTCGGCCGGATCGATCGCAATGTCCTCCGATTCCGCGGTTCCCGCGTAAACGTAAACAAGCTGATCCGACATGCCATTGCTGGGATAAAATCGGCATAAGAGTCCTTTTGTTTGAACTTGAATTCCGGTTTCCTCCCCAACCTCACGGATTGCCGCAGATGCCGGGTTTTCGTCCGCCTCCACAGAACCGGCCGGGATTTCCCAACCTTCTTTGTCTATCGGATAACGCCAGCTGCGAATCAGAAGGATCTGACCGCGTGTGTTTTCCACCACCATGCCAGCCGAAGGCTGCGGATAATGCAGCACAGTATAGGACAGCTTTTGGCCGTCAGGATATTCCGCTTCATCCTGAAAAATCTGAATCCATGGATTTTTCAATACGCATCTTCGCTCTTTGCACGTCAATTTCATTCCCGATTATCCTTTTGTTTAATACAGCTCGATCTGAACGATCTTGCCCAGCTTCTTGAGATTTTCAGCCATCCGTTCAATCATCCGGATTTTTGCCCGCAGCGAGATCGTCGAATAGGCTAACTGGCGGTGCGCGGGATTATCGGAACGGCCGACCATGAACACGATTTTCGTGCAGTCCTGCAAAAACATTTTCGTCAGCAAGATCGCGCCGTCTTCCTGCTTCGTCAGCAGAAACTGCTCGTAAAACTGCGGCGACTGAGCGCATTCGTGCAGATATTCATTCGCTTTCTGCAGCGTCAGCACCCCTTCGGTCACTAAATCCAGCCCTTCGATATAGGCCATCGGCGGGACGTCGGAGGTTAAGGATAACAGGTTTTCAATCTGGATTTCCTTGCCGGTAATCCGTGAAACAATGTTGGACGTCGTCCCGCCGCAGCAGATTTTCTTCCCCGTAGCGCTTAATAAACGACCGACCACCTTGCGGTCATCCTCCGGATGTTCCGGCGGTCCGACCATCACGCGGGCCTCCGTAGCCGGCACGATCTTGGCCGTGGCTACGGTTGAATCATCGCCTGGCTGGCCCTGATACAGATCGTTGACGCAGGCCAGTAAAATCCGCGTCACCTCGCGTGCCGGATCAGTCGAGCGGCAATATTCCGTCAGATGTTTTTCCACATCGGCGTGATCCCAGCCAAAGTTCAAAAATGTGCCGACGCCGGCGTGGATAATCCCGTCGGAAAACACGACGATGAAATCGTTCGGCTCTACCTGAAAGCTGCTTTCCCGGATTCGCCGCTGCCCGATCACCCGCGTTGTCCGCGGCAATTCAATACACATTCCCCGGCGCATGATCACGGCGGCCGGATTATCAAATTCGATCAGATGCGCCATCCCGTCGTAGTAAATCTGAACGATGGTGAATGTGGAGTATGCGATGCCGCGCTCCTGACATTGCGGCAGCGTCGCAGTGATCGTATCGACCGCTTCCTGCAGCGTCGCACCCTCTGCCATCATCTCGCAGATGATCGTGCTGGTCAGTGTGGAAAGGATGTTCGCTTTCACCCCGCTGCCCAACCCGTCGGCCAAAACCAGAATGCAGAACTGATCGCAATAGCGGATCGCCACCTTATCGCCGCACAGTTCCTCATTCTTTTTGATCAGCGAAGAAAACGACGTTTCCACATGGATTTTTTCTTCAATCATCTTCATCCATCGCTTTCATCAGCCGCGTTAAGGCAACCTTGGACTTCGCCGTCGTTTCACCTAACAGGCTGGCGATTTCCTGAACGACGCGCATCTGATCGTCGATGACGGTCTGCGCAACCTCCGCCGTCTTCATCTGCATCTGGCGGATGACTTTCTCCTTGGTTTCCTCCACCGTCAAATCCATTAAAATCAGGATGACATAGCGGTGGTCCTCAATCGAGATCATCGCGTGGTTTAAGATTTTATGATATTGCGGATATTCGCAGCGGTAATACTGGACGCCGACAAAATCCTGAAGCAGCTCATGCAGCCCCTGATCCGGCAGAATCGACTCGACCGGCATGCCGATCGGATCAATTTCCTGCAAATTCATCATATTCAGCGCCGCCGGATTGATCTCGCGCACGCAGTTATGCTCATCCAGCACGAGAATTCCATTCGGTGTGTTCTCGATGATCAGATTGGAAATCGACTGGGCGTGCTCGAGTGCGTAGGGCAGACAGAGCTTCGGATCCGCTTTGCCCTCCAGCACTGCGATCGCTTTGGCGCGGCAGCTTTCGTAACCGCAGGCGCCGCAGTCCAGCTCCTTTTCCCGCGTCGTCTTGCCCATCAAAAACAACATGTCCTTAATTTCTTCTTCGGTATGCGTGTTCCGCTCGATTGGATCGGCCTGCCACTTCGCGCGCAGATTGGCGGGCAGCTGGGCCAGGCGCACCTGATCCTGCGGATCCATGTTGCGCCGGATCGCGCTGCGCGCTCTCCATTCGCTGTGATCGACATGGCATAACAGCGGACCGCCCAGACAGGACTGTTCGCAAGCCGACAGTTCGAAGAAATAGCCTTCCATGTGTCCCTGAGCGATCGACTTCAGCGCATCCCGGACGCGGTCCATGCCTTCCGCACTGACCCGCTCGTACACTTCGTCCGAACTGCTTAAGGTGCGGATCACCCCGCCGGGGGTCGGATACATTCGTACGGTGCTGGCTTTCAGACTTTCCCATCGGACTTCCGATTGTTCCTCATCCTCGTTTACAGGTTCGTCTTTCAGCCAGACAGAAAGATCCGGCATCGTTAACACCGCGTCGATGGCCCCCGCAAAGCGCGGATCGGCAGCTTCCTTCTGCTTCGCGATGCACGGCGTCAAAAACACCGTCTTCACACCCGGATAACGCTCTTTCAAATCATAGCCATGCGCGATCATCGGCGACACAACCGGCGCCAGCTGATCGACAAGTTCCGGAAAATTTTTCTCAACATAGGTGACGACGGCCGGACAGCACGTCGACAGAATGTTTTTCATCTGATGTTCCTCGATCAGCTTCATGTAAGCCTGAGAAACCAGCCGGGCGCCGACCGCCGTTTCCTCGATCACCTGAAACCCGATCGCTTTCAGCTGCCGTTTCAGCCGCGGATAGTCCGGCCAGACCGACGCAAAGGACGGTGCGATGCTTAAGGCCAGCGGCTGACCCTGAGCGATCCACTGACGGACCTGATCGACGTCGCTGTGAACCTTTTTTGCGCTGTGCGGACAGATCGCGTAGCATTTGCCGCACAGAATACACTCGTCTTCAAGAATTGTAGGCTGATGATTCTGATACGTCATCGCCTTGGTGGGACAGACGCGCACACAGCGCAGACAGTTGCGGCAGTTCGCCTCGGACAGCTGGATGTAGCTCATGCCAGGGCCGCCGTAATTTCCCGCTCGAGCACTTCTCTGACATTATGCAGACCGACGCCCAGCAGCTGCTTGCCGTTAACGCGCAGTCCCAGGCCCTGTGTGCAGACCTGCATGCAGAAAGCCCCCTTCACATTGACCTGATCTTCCCAGCCTTTTTCTTTGATTAACTCCTGCAGAATTGTGACGACTTCATTGCTGCCCTTGACGTAACAGGCGCTTCCAATACAAACTTCAACAGTGACCATGTCGCTTCTCCTTTTCGCTTATTTTCGATGCATCGGCACGCCGGTAAAATCAAAGCTTTCCAGCGATTCCTCAATCGTTTTCTGTTGGCCGTTATTTTCTTTCGCCATCCGGCCTTTCGCCACCATCGGCGGCTCGATGACCGCCGGCCCGGCGATGCAGCCGCCCGGACAGGCCATGCCTTCCAGAATGTTGCCGGTAAACTTGCCGAACTTCATTAACGTCAGCTGCTTCTTGCATTCCATGCAGCCGTCGGCGTACACGCTCACCGGCGCGGCCATTGCTTTTTCCTTTGCGACCTGCGCGACCGCTTTGCCAACACCGCCGCCCTGAGCGAAGTTGCGGCCGAAGATCGACGGATAGTCTTCCTCTTTCGCCTCTACTTCCGAAGGATCAATGTGTTTGGCGATCATCATCGCCGCGATTTCCTCAAAGGTCAGCACGTAATCAACGGCGGTGAAGGATTCCATCGCTTCCTGCTTTTTCGCCAGACATGGGCCGATAAAGATCACGCCGTGATCCGGATGGTCTTTTTTCAGCTTGCGGGCCAGCGCCATCATCGGTGAAACGACGGTCGACATATTGTTTTCGTAAATCTGCGGGAAGTGCATCTTTGCGAGGTTGACAAAAGCCGGACAGCAGGAGGTCGTCATCGGCACGCCGGCTTCCATCTTTTCCGCCAGCTCGGCCTGTTCCTCCCACGCGACGGCGTCCGCGCCCAGCGCGACCTCGTAGACTTTTTCAAACCCCAGCAGTTCAATGCTTTTCTTGATCTGCGGCAGGGTGGCGTTGTCAAACTGCCCCTGAATCGCCGGAGCGACGATCGCAAACATCGGCGTTCCCATTTTCAACAGGCTGACGACCGGCACGATCCATGACATATCCTCAATCGCGCCAAACGGGCAGGCGGCCTGACAGGCGCCGCAGTTGATGCATTTGGTTTCGTCGATCTGAGCGATCCCATTTTCATCCCAGCGGATTGCGTCGACCGGGCAGTGCTGGGAACACGGCCGCTCGGTGACGACGATCGCGTTGTATGGACAGCTGCGGGCGCAGGCGCCGCACTCCTTGCATTTTGTATAATCGATCTGGGCGCGGTGCAGCCCCATGCTGATGGCATCGAACTTACACGAAGCCAGACAGGCTTTCGCCATGCACTTGCGGCAGTTGTCGGTGATCTGAATCTTGCGGATCGTGCAGCCGTCGCACGCCGCGTCGATCACCTGAACGATCTGACGCGGATTGTATGCCGCAGCTTCATCCGCCATTTTCCCGCACGCCAGGCGCGTGCGCTGCCGCAGGATTTCTCTTTCCTTATACACGCAGCAGCGGAATTCCGCCTTGCGCCCCGGGATCAGTTTGCGGCTGATCGCGGCCGCGCTGTCGTCCGTCAATTTTCCTTCATAAGCCAGCTGTGAAATTTCCTTGAGCACGTCGAACTTGAACTGACGTGCTTCGTGATTGAACATGGACATTGTTTTCTCCTCCATTGCTAACAAATTCACATTACCATAGATAGCGCTGATTTTCAATTCTGAAAACCTACTTTTATTATCGCATATTCCGCAAGTGCTTTCAAAATAATTGTAAGCTTGTTTAACAATCGTTAAACTTACTATTTCCTGGGAAATTCAAGGCTGAAAAACAACCTTTTAACGGCGCTGTTCCTCAAAACTCTCGTTCCGGCTTCCTGCTGCCGCCATTCTGCTGAAACAGAGACCTAAGAAACAAAACCGGCTTATTTCCCGATGCTCGTTATCAAGGAATTCAAAGCACGAAAAAAGAACCCGCATTTTTTGCAGGTTCTTCATCTATGTTATTGATTCTATTTATACCGATGAACCGCAGCGGCTGTTTTCCAACATTTCCGCAACTCTCTCTATGACATCAATTCGATTCCACTGCTGAAACCAAACCGTTCTCATTTCTTCCTCGCGTTTACCCTTAATCCTCACAAAATGGCTGTTTATCTGTTCGATGGCTGTTTTGTAAATTTTCAGCAAAATGGGAAGTTGTAAGAAGCATCACACGGATCTGCGATTCATCGCGCAACGCCGGCGTTTAGCGGCGGTATCCTCTCTGTCCAGGTTCCATTTACTTTAACCTCCTTAGAATAAACGTTCCGTTTATTCTGAAAGCTTCGCTCCTCTTACTTTATCAGCCTTAATGGATTCATTGAGAAACTAGGTTCTCTCCTTAACGGACTCAACCGTTCTGATCGGCTGTCTGAGGGATCAGCTTCCTCTGTTTGAAGATCTCATTCCTTATCTTCGACTTTATTATAAACAGAGTTTTCAAAAAAGTAAGCCCTTTCATTCAAATTTTTTTCGTGCTATAATAAAAATGTTGAGGGTTGCCGTTTCAGGACAACCCTTTTTTACTGTATTCCGCGTTCTGATCTTCCTCTTTTTCCCATTGCAGCTCCATGCCGCCCTGCGACCACAGGCTTTCATGAACCTTCACGCCATGATGCAGCAGCGTCACATGCGCCCGGCCGCTGAGACTTTCCTGAATCCGGCCCTGCATCCGCCCGTTGTGCGGCGAAGCCAGCGAACAGGCCGGACCGCATTCCAGACGGATCCGGATCTGCCAGCCGCCCTGATGAAACCGCAGTTTGGCCCACCCGGAACCCTCTTTAAACTGACGGCAGCGCAGCGATTCCAGGCGGCAGCCGGTATAGGTCGCAAAGCGATGCAGCTGATCGCGCAGTTTGACGACAAGCAGACAACCATTAAATGTCAGCGGTCCTAACGGAATACTGGCCAGCGACAGGAAGAAGCACGAATCCGGTACGCCGCACTGGTTGGACTGAAACCACAGATAGCGCTGGGGAAACGAAGTGCCGCGGTCCTTTTCCAGATAACCCACGCCGGTTACGGGAAGCGAACGTCCGTTGGCGATGACAACGCCTTCCATGCGGTGATGCAGGCTGATCACGCCATGCACGCATTCCATATTTTTCAAATACGCGAACGGTCCCATGATCGTCGGGGCGTACCGGGAAAACGGCAGCGGCGTCAAGCCGCTTAAACGAAGCCGGACTTTCAGCTTTGGCAGATCGAGCTTCACGCGCGTCAGCGAAAATTCGTTGCTTCCCAGCGTCAGATGAAACGGCGACTGCCGCACTACCGCGTCCTGCCAGCCAAATTCCGCCCATTGTGATTGATTCGTCAACGTATCCGTCGTCTGAATAAAAAACGGCGCGGCTGAATGCTGCGGGCTGAAACCGACGATCACCGCCAGCGAACAACGCGGGTCGCACAGCCGGAAATACCAGCCTTCAAAATAATCTTTCTTTTCGCCAAGGGAATGCAGTCCCATTTCTTCTCTGCGGATCTGTGCTGCACGCATCCAATCACCTGCTTTCCCTTGCAGTATTTCCCACACGCAGCCACCTTAATCCTCAAAAATTCAGAAAATGAAAGACAACGGGATAATCTTGTACAAAAGAAAAGACGGAAAACATTCCGTCTGGGTTTGATCTAGGGCAGAATCGTGCCGATAAGCGGTTCCAGCTGCCTCGCCATCATCGGCCTGGCAAAATAAAAGCCCTGATACAGCGTGATCGGATAAGCTTTTAACAGCTTCAGGATGCGGGCGTTTTCCACCCCTTCAGCCACCAGTCTGATTTCCAGCTTGCAGCACAGCGACACGACGCTTTCGATAATCGCCAGATCCACCTGATTTTGTTCGCTCAAATCCCGGATAAACGATTGATCGATCTTCACGGAATCGGCCGGCAGGTTGCGGATCAGCAGCAGCGTGGAATACGCGATGCCGAAATCGTCGAGCGACAGATTGAAGCCGAACGCCCGCAAGCGGGCAAATTCCTGCGCCAGTCCTTCAAAGTCCTCGACCTGACAGCTTTCCGTCAGCTCAATCGCAATCTGACGCGGGTTGATTTCCAACCGCCAGGCTTCCGCGATCAGAAAATCGGCAAACCCTGGATCCTTAAACTGCAAATAGGAAACGTTAAACCCGGTGATAAAATCCGGACTTTTGCGCTGCCAGGAGCGCGCCTGGGCGAACACCTGACGGACGATCCAGCGGCCGACCGGAAGAATTTCCCCGGTGTTTTCCAACAGCCGGATCATTTCCCCGACGTCGGGATCGGCATTCCACCTTAACAGCGCTTCGCAGCAGACCACGCGGTGATCCTGATCGACTAACGGTTGATAAACCATTGAAAAGCCCTCGCACGCATGATTGACAGAGCGCGCCAGCATTTGCTTCAAACCACTTATCCGGCGGTATTCGGACGAAACCTCAAGGCTGAAAAAGACCAGCTGAGAACGCCGGTGTGCCTTGCCATGGGCCAGAGAATGTTCCAGCTTGCTGATGAGCGCCTCCTGCGTCGTTCCATCCTGCGGCACGCAGACAGCGCCGCCGGTGATTTCCAGACTGACCTGCCGGCTGCCCAGCTCTTTTGCCGCCTGCCTCAGCGCTTCAAACACGCTGCCCGCCTGATTGCGGCTGCCATCGGGAATCAAAACGGCGAATTCATCGCCTTCAAACCGGTACAGCGTCGCCGCCATCGGGCAGACCTGACGCAGCTTTACGGCGAAATCTGCAAGAATTTCATCGCCTCCGCGATATCCATAATTGTTGATGACTTCGCGGAAACCGTCGAAGCCGACGACCATCGCCACGCCTTTGATATCTGTAAAGTCCAGTTCGGCAAACTCCCGCATCGTCGGCAGACCGGTCAGCGGATCGATTTTATTGCGCGCGTCCAGGCGCGTCATCATTCCGGCGAACAACCACGGTTCGCCCTGTTCGTTTTTCATCATCGTGCCGCGGCATTCCAGCCACACATAATCGCCGCTCTGGCTGAGCGCCCGGTATTCACAGCTGTGGTGCATCTTGACGCCGGAAAAAACGTCTGCGATGTCCTTCAGGTATCGGCCGCGATCTTCCGGATGGATTTTCGCCTTCCACAGCTCAGCGGCGTTTTCCATATATTCGCCCGGCAGGCCGAAAAAGGTCACGGCATTTTTCGACCAGTGAGACAAATCCCGTTTGACGTCGCAGACATAGATATAAACCTGTTCAGAAGCTTCGGAAAAAGCTGTAAACAGAGCGTTGTCCAAAATCGTAGGCATTCCGCTTTCCCCTTTCGTATCCTTTTCTATTTTAGGGAATTCCTGCCAAATTTCAAATTGATTACCTAAACGGATCGTTTTCCGACTTAAATCAGCGTCAAATACAGCCCAGATGCGCTAACGCCCGGGCGATGCCGTCCTGATCGGACGAAGTCGTCACATAGTCGGCCAGCGCTTTGACTTCATCCACGGCGTTGCCCATCGCCACTGCCGTGCCGGCCAGCTTCAACATTTCAACATCGTTGTAATTATCGCCAAACGCCGCGACTTCTTCAGGCGCAATTTTCAACTGATCGATCAGCTCCCGCAAACCGACCGCCTTGTTCATGCCGCGGCTCACGACGTCGTAGCCGTCGGCGGAATAGCGCAGAAACGCCAACTCTGAATCGGCATGGAAGACTTCATCCACCGCCTCAGGCTCGGCATGCACGCTCGCGCTTTGCGGCAAAGCGCTCAGATGCCGGTCTTGCGTGGGACAGTCGATAAACGGTTCCGGTCCAATATCCGATTCTTTCTGCGGCTGCAGCCAGTCGATCTTCTCCGGATGTTGATAAATATAACAATGGTCAAGAAACTTCCAGGCCAGCCCCGCCTGATGAGAACGGCAGAACGCGTTGACGCGCTCCACCTGTCCCCGCGATAAATCATGATGCGCCAGAATCCGTCCCTGACCGTCGGCGACCACCGCGCCGTTGACCGCCAAAATGTAATCGGGGTTCAAGGCGTTAAGCGCCGCGCCCAATCCGTAATGCGTCCGTCCGGTCGCAATCACAAAAATCAGGCCGTTCTGCTTTGCCTGTGCGATCGCTTCCCGACATGAGCGCGGTATTTCATGGCGGTTTAAATCATACAACGTCCCGTCGACGTCAAAGACCAACAGTTTTATCATCGAATCATCACTCCTGGCCTTATTGTACCAGAATTCACTCATCCCGGGCGCGTTTTTCCCTTTCACAGCTCAGAAAAAAACATTTTCCCGCAGGTTTGCGCCTGCTTTGGGAAAATGTTTTGTCAGTGCCAATCCGCCGGCTTCAAGCTTCATCCTTCGCACAACACAGCGCGGCATAGTCCTCCTCCGGCACCGGCCGGGAGAAATAATAGCCCTGGATGTAGCGCGTGTTAATGGATTTCAGGAAATCAACCTGGGCCTGTGTTTCCACACCTTCGACGATCACCGGGATGTTCAGGGAATGGGATAAATTGACGATCGACGCGATCACCGCGCCGCTGCGCTGGGCATTGTTTTCATCAGAGCTGATAAAGCCCATATCCAGCTTGATGATATCCACCGGCGCATCCTTGAACATGTTCAGCGAGGAATAGCCGGCCCCGAAATCGTCCATCAGCACGGTAAAGCCGGCCTGCTGAAGCTGCCGGATCACCGCGTAAATTTGTTCGGTATCCTCAGCGCAGGCAGTCTCCGTAATCTCCAGCTGCAAATCTGCGGGCTTCAATTCATATTTTGCGATCAGATCAAGAAACAGAGCGACCAGATTGGTGCGGTAGAAGTTATACTTCGAGACGTTGACCGATATCGGCAGAACCTGCGCATGGAGATGGCGCTGCCGCTGCAGAAACTGGCACGTCTTTTCCCAGATATAATAGTCCAGCTTCATGATCAGGCCGTTTTCTTCCAGGACGCTGACAAACTGCCCCGGCCCTAACAAACCGCGGGTCGGATGCCGCCAGCGGGCCAGCGCTTCGCCGCCGATCACGCGGCGGGCGATGATATCGTATTTCGCCTGGATATAAATGATCATCTCCCCGCGCTCCATCGCCCCCTCGATTTCATCCAGAACCTGCTGCTCGCGGATGATCCGCTGGCGCTGCTGATCCGTGTAGAAGCCAACCTCGCTGAACATCGGATCGATCCGGTTTTTAGCCGCCAGGGCAGCGCGGTCCTGCATCAGCTTCATCGGCAGCGAGCGATCGGTGATCGGATACACGCCGTATTCCAGAGACAGATTCAGATCGCTGGGATAGTCGCTGAGAATCTCCTCACGGCCATTGGCCTGATACGCTTCGCAGGACGTCATCAACATGAAATGATCCGCCGTAATCCGGCACGCCAGCGAGCCGGGATAGCGCCGGCAATAATTCTGCAGCCGGCTGCCGATATGACTTAACAGCTGATCGGCCTGTTCCACCCCGAGCAGTTCGTTGACGATCTTGAAGCGCCGGATGTTGATGTAGATCAGGTAGTAGGGCTGCGGATCCTGCATCAGCAGGGCCCGGGCTTTCTCCGTGAACGTATCCTCGTTGTACAAACCGCTGATCCGGTCCATTTCCGCCTTGTGTCTGAACATTTCCGTGCGCCGCCGCTGGATTTGTTCCTCGGTCTGCTTGCGGCTGCGGTAAAGCAGCAGCGTGACGCCCAGAATCAACGCCAGAGCCAGCGAGGCGACAAGATAGCGGTTGGCTTTCAGCCAGTCCGTCCATGAGGGTTTATAGTGCAGGCCGAGGGTGGAATCATAAATGATCTGATTGATTTCTTTCTGCGACAAACAGGCGATCGTCTTGTTCAAGATTGTCATCAGCAGTGGATCGAGATCGACGCTGGCGGCGAAACAGGGCTGCAGCGCCGGGAATTCCAGCGGGTAATTGTCCTGCAGATCGCTGATCCCCGGTTTCCAGCTGTAATAATTCAGCGTATAGGAATCGCAGACCGTCGCGTTAGCGTGATGATCGGCGACCGCAAGCAGACACTCATAGAGCGAATCAGCGTAGAGGATCTGACCGGATGGCATCTGATTTAAGAATTCGCTGTTGACCGCGGTATTTTCCGTTACGATCAGACTGAACCCTTCCGCACTTTCCCCGCCGAAATCCTTTGCGTTGACCACAACCATAAGATCCAGCTGCAGCAGCGGATCGCTGAGCTGAACAGCGGCGTTGTGCGTCAGCCGCAGATTCCGCCGGGTAATGCCGCAATAAAGTGCCTGACGGGGATTCTGTTCGAGAAACGCGACGTAATCGGCATGCGGCGGCTGCGGAGTAAGCGCAAACCGCAGCCCTGATTTCTTTTCGATCAGCGCCAGCAGCTGCGGCCAGATGCCACTCAGCCTGCCGTTTTCCATACCGGCAAAGGGAATCTGCGAACCATCCAGACCGACAGGAATTTCCCCCGCGTTGCGGATATAGGCGTCTTCCTCGCGGGTGAACAGCGGCTGCACGGAATACTGGCTGTCGCCATAATACTCGTCGTACAGATGAGCTTCAAAATAAGGATCCGCCAGCTGAATTTCCTTTAGCGCTTCGTCGATCTGCGCCATCAGATCTGGCCGGTTCTGGTTGGTAATGATGTAAAACGGCGCCGGTTCCAGCTTGAGCACGGCTTTCGCTTCATTATGCAGCGCCAGCCCGCCGCTGATGATCAGGTCGACCTGGTTTGACAGCAGCGCTTCCATCAGCTGATTTTCCGTCTTATATTCCGTCTGCGGACAATCCAGCCCCTTTTCCTGCGCATATCTCTGCCAGCTTTCATTTTGATAGCTGCCCTGAAGCAGCCCGACGCGCAAGCCGTTCATCGCCGCGCTATCGTCATAATACACCGCCGCGTCTTCGCGGGCGTACACAACCGCCAGCTCCTCGCCGATCGGCTGGTGTGAAAATAGAAACCGCCCGGAGCGCTCTTCGGTATACTGCGCGGTCATGACCAGGTCGATCGCGCCTTCATTTAACTGATCGAGAATCTGTTGCCAGTCGCCATAAACATATTCATAGCGCCAGCCCGTAATCCGGCTGATCCGCTCGAGCAGTTCGACGCCGTAGCCGGTGTATTTTCCCGTTCCGGTTTCTTCTATAAAGCCGGCGTAGTCAATGTAGCCGACGCGGATGAGAGGCGCTTCCGCTTTCACGGAAGCCGGCGGCAATCGCGGGACGCTGAAACACAATCCCAGGCAGAATCCAAGCATTAAAATCAGACTGCGCTTTTTCATACGGCTTTCTCTTTCCTTCCTGAGGAGCGGTCCGGTTCAGGCCGCTGCCCGTTTCCCGGCGGTCATGGTCTTGTATATTTCTGTATTGTTCTATAACAGGATTATATCATTGATTTGTCAGAAATTGGGGAATATTCCGGTTTCTCTCCGCCGGATCGCCATTCTTACCCTAAATCGTTCACTTTTTACGTTTTTGTTTTGGATTGCTTCATGATGCACCGCGTATGCGCCATCTTTTAAGCTGGAATTGACGGCAGGATGTGAATCAGACAGACAAAGAGATCCTGTTTGGCATTCATACTGCGCCTGAATCCGAACGATTGCTCAACATTTCTCAAACGGGTCCCGGGTTAAAGCCGTTGAAAAACCAATTAAAAAGCGGAAGAACCGGAGATGTTTGCCCCGTTTCTTCCACTGCGTACCTCTGAGATTGTAATGAATTTCACCGGTTGCCGTTTACGCTGAGCGCTTCGCCGCCGCAGCCCCGGCTTTGCGTCCGAAGTGACAGGTGCCGATGACCGCGGTGCCGCTGCCGGGATAGTACGGGCCAACCCAGCCTCCGGCATTTAAGCCGGCTGCGTACAAGCCTTCGATCACCTTGCCGTTGACGTCGACCACTTCGCAATCCGTCGTAATCTTCAAGCCGCCTAACGCGCCCAAGTTATACGCGGTATTCTTATAGGCGTAGAATGGGCCGCTGATCGGCTCCAGGCCGTCCTTGCGGCCAAACGGATCCTTTCCAGCCGCAACATCTTCGTTCCAGTCCTTCATCGTCCGGACCAGGCCTGCCGCGTCGATACCCAGCTTTTCCGCCAGATCCTCCAACGTATCCGCCGTGATCACCACGCCGTCGGCGACGTCCTTGGCTACTGTTTCCGGCGTCCATGGCGCACCGTCCGCTTCCAGACTGCTCGCGCCGAAAATCATGTACGTCGGGCCCTGCAGCTGCATTTCCTGCTGATAGATCGCGCGGTAATGATAAGCGTATGTTGCGTCCTCGCAAACAAACCGGCGTCCGGCCTGATTGACGATGAACGACGGGAATACCGGTTTGCGGTTATCCGTCGCCGCGCCGGTCTTGCCGCAGAAGTCGATCGTGCCGCCGCTGACATAGGCCGCGCCCAGCTCCATTCCCATGCGGATACCGTCGCCCATATCGGTAGCGACACACAGACAGATCTGCGTCGTATCATCCCAATACTGCTGCGGATTCAGTTCCTTCGCCATTTCGGCGTTCTGGTCGACGCCGGCGGCTGCCAGGATGACGCCCTTGTTCGCCTTGATCGTGATCGTCTGACCGTTCTGAACCGCTTCCGCGCCGATCACCTTGCCATTGTCTGTGATCAGCCGGGTTACTTCGGTTTCATATTCCACGACCGCGCCCAAGCCCTCGGCAACCTTTAAAACCGCCTGCACGTAGATTCCGCCGCTGCCGGAAGCACCGCCGCCTTCATAGACGTGAATCCGATCAGCCAGAACGTCGTCCTTTAAATAAGGAACGTGGCAATGACCGTAAACGCTCGTCCATTTTAAGCCGCAGGTGCTGGCCAGCCATTCGATGTCCGCCGGCGCGCCCAGCGCCAGATCCTTGACCAGCGCTTCGTCCAGCTGTCCTTCACCTTCCGCCATCCAGCATGCAAAATGCTTTTCCGGCGTATCGTCCTGATACTGCGTAAATTGTTTCTGATAGGTTGTGCCCGCTGCCTGCATGACGCCGCCGGACAGATTGGTTGTCCCTCCGGCTACGCCCGCCTTCTCCAGAACCAGCACCTTGGCCCCGGCTTCCGCCGCAGCCGCCGCTGCACACACCCCGGTGCCGCCGGCGCCGACGATTAACACGTCGGTTTCCTTTGTCCAGCTGATCGTGGACGCCGAGGCCTTCGGCGCATCCTCGCTGCTGCATCCGCCCAACATCCCGACGGCGGCCAGTCCCAATGTGGAAGCGGCGGCGCCTTTCAGGAAATCCCGGCGGCTGATTGATTTCTTTGCCATGTTTCTTTCCTCCTGCTTTGTGATTTTATTATCCAATTCAAAGAAAGAAGATTCAAGAAACAGGTCGGCATTTTTGTTTCTCTTTGTCCGCAGCTTCACGATCAGTCGTTGAAATATGGCTTAAATTGTTCCGGCAGCGTGTCGAAAGACAACTGGATCATCTCGTCGATATCCCGATCCATGCCCTTTTCCACCCATTCGCACATCAGCTCGAGATTGCCGTAAATGTGTACCCGCAGCATCGCCATCGTATGCCAGTCCTGAATGTCCTCGCCGTTGCGTTCCAGCGTTTCCGCATACAAATTCAGACTGATTTGAAAGATATAGTTGCGCAGCGAATTGGGATCGTGTGAGCGCAGCGCGTTCTGGAAGAAAAACAGATTTTCCTGAAATACCTGATACAGCGCCTTCACCGAATCATGCCAGCCGCAGCCGTCCAGAAAAGTATAGAGCGTCTTATCCAGAATTTTCTGATAGCTCTTGTTGACCAGATCATATTTGTCCTGATAACGCCGGTAAAAGCTGGAACGGCTGACATGCGCCTGTTTCAGCAGATCGTTGACGGTCAGTTTGTCTAACGGCATCCGCCGCATCAGCTCGATCAGCGCGTCGAACAGACATTGTTCCAGTTCTTCTTCATTCTGATTGATCGCAATCGTCATTTTCATCCTCCTTCCCGCTGGCGGCGTTTGTCCGCCGCGTTTAACCTTCTCTATGATAGCGAAAGGATCACGGCTTGACAATCGCTTTTCCCTACTTTCCCACCATGCCTGGCTGAAAGTACAAAAAACGCCGGCGAACCAGCGTTTTCTGCGTTTACAGCTTCAGGATATAATCGGCTTTGCGCGGCTTGGGCTGCGGCGCTTCGCCTTCCGGAATTCCCAGCGCCAGCGCACCGACGCCGCGCAGGTTCCCGCTTAATCCCCAGGCCTTTAACAGCGCCTTGCCTTCCTCGCTGTCAAACATCTGGCGTTCGCGGTGAATCCACACGCTGCCCAATCCCAGCGCATGCGCCGCCTGCATCATCGTGCACAGCACGCAGCTGCCGTCTTCAACCCAGGTGCTGACCGTGCTGTCGGCCAGCACCAGAATGATCACCGGCGCGCCATAGTAAGGATCGGTGCCCGGATTGGCATACTCGGCGTTCATGCGCGTCAGCTGCGCGCGCAGCTGGGGATCTTGAACGGCGATGATCACCGGCGATTGTTTTCCCTGACCACTTGGCGCATAGGTTCCTGTTTTCAAGACGATATCCAGCAGTTCGGCAGATGGGGCTTCGGAGTGAAAACGACGGATTGCCCGGCGTGTTTGAAGATCTTTGATCGTAGCTTCTGACATTTCAATGACCCTCCTTTTTGTCTCCATTATACCGCGTCCGTCAAGCGCCGGCTGGCTGACGATCATGAAAATGCGTCAGGAAATCGGCCAGCTGCGCTTCCGTCAGCGGCCGGGAATAATAAAACCCCTGAATCAGATCGACGCCTTCCGCTCGCACAAACTGATCCTGTCGGGATGTTTCCACCCCTTCCGCCAGTACTTCATACCCCAATTCATGAAAGACCCGGATCAAATATCCGAGCATCGTCGCGCTGCGCTTGTTTTCCACCGCCGACACGACCAGACTGCGGTCCAGCTTCACTGTGCTCAGCGGCATGTGCATGACTGAATCAATGTTGGAATAGCCGGTGCCAAAATCATCCATCTCCATCTTCACGCCATGTTCCATCATCGCCCGGGCAAAGCGGATCGTTTCCTCCGGATTTTCCGCCAGAGCTGTTTCGGTGATTTCAATGATGATCTGTTTGGGATCGGTCCGGCATTCCTTCAACGTTTGCAAGACGGTTTCCGCCAGCTCCGGCTGAACCAGCTGGACGGCCGAGAAATTGACGTGAACCGCCGGCAGCGGAATTCCCTGATCCTGCAGCCGGGCGATCATCGCGCAGATCTGCCGCAGAATCTGCCAGGTCATCGGGATGATCAAACCGGTTTCCTCAGCGATCGGTATAAATTCAGCCGGAGACAGCGCTCCCAACGGGCTTTCGGGAATCCGCATCAGTGATTCGACCGCGCTGATGCGTCCGGTCTTCACCGCCACAATCGGCTGATAAACCATAACCAGCGCCGCTTCCTGCAGCTTTTGTTTTAAGATTTCAATGATCTCCGTGCGCCGCCGCATCCCTTCCAGCATCGCCGGATCGCAATAGCATGTCGGCCAGTGATGCAGCTTCGCCTGATTGACCGCGTATTCCAGTCCGTTGATCAAGCATTCAAGATTTTCCGCACTGTCGGGATAAGCTGCCAGCCCGATCACCGCATGCAGCCGGTACTCATATCCGTCGACGTGAAACGGCTTGTTAAACAGGGCCAGAATGTCCTGCTGGAGTTTTTCCATTTCTTCCGGCGTGCGGTTGTGGATCAGCAGCGCGAATTCATCGCCGGAAAACCGGTATACCGGATACGGCGCCGCCATCGTTTTCAACGTCGCCGCGATCTGCTTGAGGAAGTGATCGCCGGTTCGCTGGCCGAAGTGATCGTTGATCTGCTTGAAGTCGCGCAGCGAAATCACCATGACTGAAAACAGCGAACGGCCGCGCTGCATCGACAGGTTGATCAGCTTCTGAAATTCAAGGCGGTTGCCCAACCCGGTCAACGGATCCAGAGAGATCTGCTTGTTCTGCAGATAGAGATAAATCAACAGGATCGCCGTCGTCGCCGCCGAACCACTTAAGACGACGTGGGGAAACAGCTGCTGGACTACGATGACGCTGCAGGCGATCAGCGGGAAAACAAATAGAATGCGATAAATCTGCGGCTGAAGCCAGCGGCGGTACCGCCGCACCAGCAGCACCGAAATCAGGCAGTAGAAATAAAAAATAAGATACGTTGCAATGATCAGCGGGCCGCGCAGATACATCCCCGCGCGAATTGAAAACAACGCGCCGGTGAAGGGGTTCAGCAGCACCAGCGCGGCATAGAAAATGCCGGGCAAAACGCCGAGTATTAACGCCAGCCGTCCCCCCGCGTGTTCCTCGAAAATCGTCGCTGCCGTGTAGCAATAATACGCCAGCCCCATTAACGGCGTCGCTAAAAAATAGATTTCCGTCACGCCCCAGCACAGCCACGATTCAACCCAATGCGGACTGGCCAGCATAAGCGTTGAAAGGACGTTCGATACCATCGCGGCAAAGGTCGCCCCCAGACAGCACTGAAACATCCGGTTTTTCCACGACGGCAGCAGCGTGCCTTTGTGGGCATACACCAGAATGATCGATAAGAAAACAATGGAGATGCACTCCGCCGCGATATTCCAGGACATACGCTCCCTCTTTTCTTTGAATTAGTTCGTTATTCAATCACTTTCATTATAACCATTTCTGAAAGCAATTACAATTCAAGAGTGATCGCCGCGAATGATGGAAAAGTCGTTCTTCCAGCTCTCTCCTTCTTAGATTTTACTTGTTGCCAACTTAAACGTTTCCTTCAGGAAAGCCTTTACAGAAGGCTTAACAGGCTCTCTGTTTGTCAGCTTCTGCTTCAAAAAATCCAGAAGCTCGGGATCACAATGCTTTTTTTCTAACGGGTATCCTTTATTCTTCTGCGGTTGGACAAAAAGAAATTCCGGATCTTCCAGATAACCGTAACATTCGGCATAGTTCAATCGGCTCCAGCTGTTTTCCGTGCTGACTTCAAATGCATCCTCGCCAAAGGAAAAGCGGATTGTATAACCGGTCTTCGATCTGAAATTTTCTTCGATTATTTCATTGATCGCATGCTGAACCATGGATTTGATGATTTTGGGTGTAGCACACGCCCTGACGAAAAAGAAACTTCCGCCAAAGATAAGAAAACAGGCTAATGCGAAGTCCGTCCCCCGCAAGATAAATAAAACTCCCAGTCCCATCAATAAAAGCGCTTCGCCCCAGCAGATGATCAGATAATTCCATTTTAATAAAGCATAATCAGAGCGCGTGGAAAGTTTGTAGAATACGCTGAGAGAGTAGGGGCCGGCGTGAGTTTGAACATGATTCTGATCCATCATCAATTTCTCCTGTTCGATTTTATCGCTTTGCGGATCCATTCCGGCGCGCAAGGCTGACTTTTTCTTTAACTTCATTATACCGGCGGATTCGGTGAAAAACAACGGGCATTCGTCTGACGGATCCACTCTGGCGCGCGAAAGAAAAAACATCCGCGATCAAACGAATGTTTCAGGGTTTATTCTTCTTCCAGCTCCGCCGCGGCCTTGTTCAGCTCGCGCATGTGCTGCCGGCGTTCCAGCGCGGTCAGATATTTCTTGCGGATCCGGATATCGGTCGGCGTCAGCTCGACCAGTTCGTCGTCGTTGATGAATTCCAGTGCTTCTTCCAGCGACATGATCTTCGGCGGAACCAGCTTCATCGCTTCATCGTTGCCGGTGGAACGAACGGCCGTCATCTTCTTGTTTTTCAGCGGATTGACGTCCATGTCCATATTCCGGGCCGCCATCCCGATGATCATGCCTTCGTAGACCTCGGTCTGCGGGGATACAAACAGCTGGCCGCGTTCCTGGATATTCCACAGCGCGTAGGTCATCGCCTTGCCGGTTTCCGTAGAGATCAGCGCGCCGTTGGCCCGCTGCGGGATATCGCCCTTGTAGGCTTCATAGCCGGCCAGACGGCGAACCATCGTGCCTTCCCCGCGCGTATCGTTGATGAATTCCGAACGGTAGCCCAATAAGCCGCGCGTCGGAACCGTGTATAAAATTCGCGTATAACTGCCTTCATCCTGAATATCGACCATGATTCCCTTACGCAGATTCAGTTTGGAAATGACCGTGCCTGAATATTCGTTAGGGACGCTGCACACGACTTCCTCAACCGGCTCGTACAGCGCGCCGTCGACCTTGTGCATGATGACCTCCGGCTTGGAGACCGCCACTTCATAGCCTTCCCGGCGCATGTTTTCCAACAGGACCGACAGATGCAGCTCGCCGCGGCCGGAAACCTTGAAGCAGTCGGTCGTATCGGTTTCTTCGACCTTCAGGCCGACGTTGACTTCCAGTTCCTTTTCCAGCCGTTCGCGGATGTTGCGGGAGGTGACATATTTTCCGGACTGTCCGGCAAATGGCGAGGTGTTGACCATGAAGTTCATCGACAGGGTCGGTTCTTCGATCCGGATCATCGGCAGCGGCCGGATGCTTTCCGGATCGCACAGCGTATCGCCGATCGAGATATCAGCCACGCCGGAGATCATGACGATCTCACCGCACTGGGCTTCCGAAACCGCAATCCGGCTCAAGCCCTTATACACGAACACCTGATTGATTTTACGGCGTTCCTGACGGCCTTCGTCATTGCACAGAATCACTGTGCTGCCCTCTTTCAGCGTTCCTTCATAAACCCGGCCGATGCCCAAACGACCGATGTAATCGTCGTAAGCCAGAGCGGAAACCTGCATCTGCACCGGTTCTTCCGTAAAATCCGGATACGCTTCGCAATGCTTCAGGATCGTTTCAAACAACGGGATGATATCCTCGTTTTCATCATTTGGCTGATAGCGCACAATTCCCTGACGGGCGATGCCGTAGAGAATCGGGAAATCCAGCTGCTCATCGGTCGCGTTCAGATCGAGGAACAAATCGTAAACCTCGTCGATAACCTGATCAGCCCGTTCATCCTTCTTGTCGATCTTGTTGATCAGAAGGATCGGACGCAGACCGCATTCCAGACTTTTCTGAAGCACGAAGCGGGTCTGCGGCATCGGTCCTTCGCTGGAGTCCACCAGCAGGATGACGGTGTCGACCGTCTTGATAATCCGTTCAACCTCGGAGGAAAAATCCGCGTGGCCCGGAGTATCGACAATATTGATTTTGTAATCCTTGTACGTCACGGAACAGTTCTTGGAATAAATCGTAATTCCCCGTTCCCGTTCCAGATCGTTGCTGTCCATAACGCAGTCGACCGTCTCCTCGTTATCCCGGAAAACGTGACTCTGATTTAAAAACGCATCTACCAGCGTCGACTTACCGGCGTCGACGTGGGCAATGACCGCGATGTTAATAATCTTCTGATATGCCATAAAAGTACCATTCCTTTACACAGTGATTTATTATAGACGCATTATCATTAAATTACAACAAAAACCGCATAACAAAGCGATAAATCGAAGATTGACAAATTTTGAAAAACGCGATGGAACGACTTTCTCACGTCTTGCTGAGCACCCGGTTTTCTCCCGTTTCTTCCCGATTGGGACAATCCCGGACGCCTTGCAGCTTGTGAGAATCCATGAATTTCAAGCAAACGAAAACCGGTCAGTCAGCGACCGGTTCGTTTTCCTCCTGCACCGTTGCAGCGGGCTCGGCTTCTGTTTCCGGCTGGGACACTTCCGCTGAAGACGGCAGCGTCAGGCCGCGGACGTTGAGATTGCGGTTAACCTTGGCGTCATAGGAGCCAGCCCGGACGATTTCCTTCAGGTCGATGCCGGTGGTTTCCTTCATCGACTCAAATAATTTCGCCATGACGGCCGGCACGTTATTGGACACCCCGTCCAATCCGCTGCCTTCGCCGCCGATAATCGTGATCTTGTCAATCTGGCTTAACGGTTCGGCAATCTTGCCGGCAACCTCCGGCAAAATCTGGATCAACATTTCCGCCATTGCGGCGTCGTTGTATTTCTGATAGGCCAGCGCTTTCTTTTCCATCGCTTCCGCCTCGGCAATGCCCTTGGCCCGGGCGGCTTCCGCTTCCGCTTCGCCGACCATCTGGATGCCCTGCGCTTCGCGTTCCTTCGTATACCGCTCCGCGTCGGCCTTGGCTTTCTGCGCCTCCGCTTCCTGCTGGATTTCAAATTTACGCGCTTCCGCTTCTTTCTGGCGGGCGTACAGCTGGGCGTCGGAACGCTGCTGCTGCGCGTATTTCTCCGCTTCCGCCTGCTTGCGGATCTGCGCGTCCAGTGCTTTTTCCTTGACCTCCGCTTCTTTTTCCTTCAACAGAACCTCGCGTTCCTGCTTGGCAATATTGGCGTTGGCCGATGTGATTTCAATCGTTTTGCGCTGGGTTTCCTGTTCGATCTGATATGCAGCGTCGGCTTCCGCCTGTTTGAGATCCGCTTCCTTTTTCAGTTCAGCCTTCTGGATTTCCAGCTCGTTGTTCTTGATCGCGATCTCGCGCTCGGCATTGATCCGCGCATCGCTGGCCTGCCGGTCGGCCTCGGCCTTCGCCACGGCGATTTCCTTGTCGGCTTCCGCTTTGGCGATCGCGGCCTTCTTCTTGATCTGCGAGATATTGTCGATGCCCAGATCGTCGATCACGCCGTTGGAGTCGGAGAAGTTCTGGACGTTGAAGCTGATGATGTCCAGTCCCATCGCCGCCAGATCCGGCATCGCGTTTTCCTTGACCAGCTCCGCAAATTTCTGCCGGTCGCTGACCATTTCCTCTAACTTCATGCGGCCGACGATCTCGCGCATGTTGCCTTCCAGCACTTCGCGCGCGACGCGGGCGATGTAATCCGTATCCTGATTCAGGAAGTTTTCCGCGGCGACGGACAACCGTTCGCTGTCGCTGCTGATCTTGATATTGACGGCGGCGTCGACTTGGATATTGATGTAATCCGCGGTCGGCACGGCAGTAGACGTCTTGACGTCGATCGGAATCAGCTTCAGACTCAGCCGGTCCATCCGTTCAAAGAAAGGAATTTTAATACTGGCCTTGCCGATGATAATTTTCTTCCGCAGGCCGGAAATGATATACGCCGTATCGGGCGGCGCTTTGATGTAGCCGGTCGTCAAAATTACGATGACGAGCACAGCAATGACGAGCACGATGATCAAACTCTGATAAGCCATTACTGCTTCCAACACAAACATCCCTCCTTCACTTGTGGTGGCGCCTTGCTTGCTTTCTGTTTGCCGATTCCTCACCTCTTTCCGGCAATTTGCTTCGATAATTTATTTCTCTTATTTATCTTATCAAATTGTTGATCTTAGTTTAGCATAGATTTTCCATTTTGTAAATATATTCACAAAATTCTTATTCAGCAGTTATCTCCCTCCGTTATTTCCATATAAAAAGACAGGAATCGAATCTCCTGTCAGTTCATTATTGAATCACAGATGCGGACGGCGCTTGCGTTTCTTCCTGGCCGATTTGTAGCGGCGCTGTTCCCGCCGGTAATCGCGAATCAAGATCAGACACAGAACCAAACCCAGCACGGTTAACCCGAAAAAGACGGTATGCGCTTTTACCCACAGCTGAAATTGATGGAAGCCGTAGAGCAGCGCGCTGCGTTTGTAACTGCGCGGACTGGTCAGCTCAATCCGAGCCAATTCCTGCGGGGTTTCCGTGTCGGTGCGGGTGATTGTCACCGTGCCCAAGCGCTGGCCTTCCTCAATCGGAGCTTGAAGCTCCCCGTCCAGCTGGGTTTCGATCTGCAGCGCAGACCGATCATCGCCGTTGGGAAGGTTCAGCACAACGTCGGTCCCGGCCTTCAATGTCAGCTTGTCGTTGAACAGGACAAACGGAACCTTGGTTTCCAACAACGTCTGATCCGCCGTTAAAACCGTTTGCTTGCTGTAATGGTCATAGAAATAATCATAGAGGTGAGCGGCGTCAAGAATGTGATACGGCGAATTGGATACCGGGGCATGCGCGGTGATCAACAGATACCGCGTGCCGTTTTTCTCCGCGATCGAAGCCAGACACAGACCGGCCGGATTGGTATACCCGGTTTTGCCGCCAAGAATCGAATCATTGGCAATCTTGGCAGGATCGGTCGATGAGATCTTCGCGAACAGCGTGCTTTCCCACACCAGCCCGCCGGGGTGCAGCGACGGGGTGGCGGTGTAGCGGCGGGTCTGGAAAATCTCGTTAAACGTCGGGTTTTCCAAAGCGTAGCGCATCAGCTTTTCCAAATCACGCAGCGTCGTGTAGTGATCCGGATCATGCAGCCCGGACGTATTGACAAAATGCGTTCCCGACATCCCCAACTCCGCGGCTTTTTCATTCATCAAATCGACAAACGCCGCTTCGCTGCCAGCTTCCTCCAGCGCCAGCGCCTGGGCGGCATCCGCGCCCGAAGGCAGAAACAAACCGTAAAGCAGATCCTTGACCGATACGATTTCCCCCGGCTTGAACCCGGCGACCGAAGCGTGCGCCTCTGCCAGTCCGGCGAACACCTCCGGCCCCAGCGTCATCGTGCTGTCCAGCGCCGGGGCGTTTTCAATCGCCACCAACAACGTCATCATCTTGGTCATGGAAGCGGGATAAATCTGATCCTCGCTGCCCTTGTCAATCATCACCTGGCCGGTGTCCATATCAATCATGTAGATAAAATCGCTTTTGACCGACGGGAAATCCACATCCTCTTCCAAATAAGATATCCCATCCTCAAAACGCGGGGCCTGCCGGCGCACGATTTCCCCGTTTTGAGAATCCACCGTGATCAAATCGCGGGCGGGCGCTTCCGCAAAAACCGGCGTCAGCGACAAACACAGCGCCAGTAAGCATAATTGAATCATTCCTTTTTTCACGTAACAAAACTCCTCGCTGAATTCCTTCTTATTATAACAAACCTTTCGGTGATCTTCCTTGCGATTTTCTTTCATTTTTCTCAAACTTCTTACGTTTTATTCCCGATTGAATACGAAACTCTAATCAGCCGCACACAGGCTGCGGACTTTCCTGAAAAGGATGCGTTCTGTTTCAGTCCCCTTTCAGAATAAAAAAGGAAGCTGGCGAATCCAATCTTCCGCCAGCCTTCATCAGGGGGTAATGCCAAACTTATTCCAAACGGCGGGATTGCGCGCGGTCACGGATCACGCTCAGACTGCTTGAGTAAGTGATCAGGAAGTAACCGCCGTAGATCAGGGCCAGGAACCCGCCGACAAGCAATACCTGGCTGCCGATATCAATTTTGACCAGCGCCACCAGCGACTGAATCACCGCGCTGACGCCGACGATGGAATGAACGATGGCCAATGCCAACGGGAACAGGAAATAGATTGCGATCTGAGTGAACAGCGAGCGGCGGATCATCTTCTCTTCGACGCCGATCTTGCGCAGCAAAGCATAACGCTCCACGTTATCGGCGGATTCCGACAGCTGCTGCAAAGCCAGTATCGCGGCCGACGCGATCAGGAAAACCAGGCCCAGATAGACCGCGATATAGGACAGAATCAGCTTCATGCCCCCGGAGGCCTCAAACATTTCCCCGCGGGTAACCGCGTTGTAGGCCAGGCCGGTCTGCTTTCCATACGTTTTCGCCATTTCATTCAACAACACGTCGCCTTCCTCGGCTGAAACCTTGTAATTTACATTGAAGGACTGACTGGCCGGAATTTTATTGACGAAAAACGAATCCGGCAGCACGATCGTTAAGAAGTTGCCGTAAGCGCTGAAATTCTGCAGCTGCAAAAACATCGCCGGCTGGCTCACCGTCAGCGTCCTGCCATCGACCGTCAGCTCGCGGTGCTCCTTCACCGCCTTGAAGATATCCGATTCCGCGGCGTTCATCGAATAGGTGATCAAATATTCGTTCTCCGCCAGCGTGACCTGCGGTTTTGACTGCATCGTCAGGGCAGCGTTGAGCTGGGACAACGGCAGGAAATCAATCGCCATTTCCCCGACATCATGGGACGTGCTGTTCTGCATCGTCGCGATGACTTCCGGGCTGCTGAAATCCTTGATTTTCACAGCCAGATCGTACAGATCCAGATCGGCGGCTTCACGGGCCAGGCCATCCAGATCCAGACCCCGCTCGCGATAGTCCTGAGATAAGCTGAACCCCAGCGTCTGCGTATCATAGACATACACGGTCGCGTCATAGGGCGAAGTCTTTTCAACGTCGCCCGCCAGGACCTGACCAAAGGACAATCCGGTGCACAACGCGCCGATCGTCAACAAAAGCATGATGCAGATGACGGTCATTGACACGAACGCCGAATTGATCCGGCTGTTCAGCTGACGCAAGATAAACATGTTCAGATTACGGTAATAGAAACTCTTGCGGCTTTGCACAAACTTTAACAGGAAGCCGGACAGCGAGAAGAAAAACAGGAAGGTCCCGATCGAACCAAGCACGATCGAGGCGGTGAACTCCAGCGTGAACATCACAAAGCCATTGTCCAGGATCAGCGCGTAAGCACAGCCCAGAATGATCAGACTGGCGATGAACAGCACGACGGACAAGCCGATCGAGTGCAGCTTCAGCGTTTCGTTATGCCGATCCCCCTGAAGCAGGTCGATCAGTTTATAACGGCTGACGACGACGCTGTTGAAGATCAGCACGATCAGATACAATCCGCCGAAAAACAGCGCCGACAACAGAATCGCTTTCAAGGAAACGATAAACTCAAACGCTTTGAGCTGAACCATGAACAGATTGGCAGTGACGACCGTCAGCGCCTGCGAGACCAGAATCCCCAAGCCCAGACCGACCGCGAAGGCCAACAAGCCGATCATCACGGTTTCGATCATCAGGATCCGGGCCACCGTGCCTTTGTTCATGCCCATCACCAGATACAGGCCAAGTTCTTTTTTACGCCGCCGGATCAGAAAGTTATTGGCGTAAACGATCAGAAAGCCCAGAACGATACAGACAAACACCGAGAAAATCTGCATCAGATTGTTTAACAATACCAGCATTTTCGCCTGCGACTGGCTCAGCGCCAGCATGACGGATTGGGACTGGATGGAATTGAAGACATAGAACAGGCAGACGCCGAAGGTCAGGGTCAGAAAGTAAACGCCATAATCCCGGATACTGCGGCGGACATTGCCAAGCGCGATTTTAAAGTACATTGTTGGTGTCCCCTCCCAACAAACTGACGACCTCGATGATGCGGTTGAAGAACGTCTTGCGGTCGTCGCCGCCGCGGACTAATTCATTGAAAATCCGGCCGTCCTTGATGAACAAAATGCGGTGGGCGAAGCTGGCGGTAAAGGCGTCGTGGGTAACCATCAGGATTGTGGCTTCCAGCGATTTGTTGAGCACCTCAAAGCTGTTCAGCAGCATTCTTGATGCTTTGGAATCCAATGCTCCGGTCGGCTCGTCAGCCAGAATCAGCGACGGATGGCAGATCATCGCGCGGGCACAGGCAACGCGCTGCTGCTGGCCGCCGGACATCTGATACGGATATTTTTTCAAAACTTCCTCAATCCCCAGCTGAACTGACAGCTTTTTAATGCGGCTGTCGATCTTCTTCGGATTAACCCGCTGAATCGTCAACGGCAGCGCGATGTTTTCATACGCCGTCAGCGTATCCAGCAGATTGAAATCCTGGAAGATAAAGCCGAGCTGTTCGCGCCGGAACTTGGACAGCTGGCTGCTTTTCATCTTGGTAATGTCGTCCTTTCCGATCAATATGTGGCCGCTGGTCACGGTGTCGATCGTCGAGATGCAGTTGAGCAGCGTCGTTTTGCCGGAACCAGAGGGTCCCATGATCCCGACGAACTCCCCTTTCTTCACCTCGAAGCTGATATCCTCGATCGCCCGGGTGATGCTTCCTTTGTTGCCGTAAATCTTTTCAATTTGTTTTACCTGTAATATCGTTTCCATAAGTTTTCCCTTCCTTTATTAATGAATATCGCCAAGGCCGTCCTGGCCCAACACAATGACCTGAAATAAAACCTGGCATACAATCAGAATCTTATTGAATGTTTTCATTTTCTGATTCCTCCTTGATTACGGCTTTATTATAAGCTTGTCCTGTCTATTGTACCTTAGAAGGGACTTACAGCTCGCTAACAGAATTGTAAGATTCATCATTCAGCGATATCGTTTCCTATTTTTCTTCGCACGGCGGGTTATTGCGCCGCGAATAAACAAAGAGGGTATATAATCAAGGCAGAAGGATTCGGGACTAAAAATCCGGGAATCCGCAGGACCATGCAAGCCTGCTGAAAGGAAAACTATGAAAATTGAAATCGGAATCGAACGACCAGCCTGTTTCCAGCCTGCCTATCCGGAGGAATTTGATCTGTTTTCCCATCTGGAGCTGGCCGCAGCGATCCCACAGGTCTTATTTGCCGTGACGACGTGGAAGGAAAATGGCAAGCCGAATGTTTGTTTTCACAGCTGGAGCTGCTTCCATGGCGACAGAACGGCGTTCTTCGCCGTGCTCGGCAATCTGTATCAGCACACGCACACCTATGCCAATATCAAACGGACCCGCGGCTTTGCGGTCAATTTTCTGCCGGTGCACTATTATGACGCGCTGCTCGAAACCATCCGTCAAAACGAACTGGACGCCGATGAGTTTTCCGCCGGCGGCTTCACGCTGGAAAACGCCCGCACGATTTCCGCGCCGATCATTCAGGAAAGTTTTCTCACGTTGGAATGTTCGCTGAAATCCATGGAGGATCTCAGCGGGGCTGGAATCACCGCAATGGTTGTGGGCCAGGTGCGGCATTGTTGGATCGACGCCGATCTGTCCCCGGAAAGCCGATGCGGGAAAGCGGGATATATGTTGTTAATGCCCGGCGCACAGAACCTGAGCACCGGCGAGCCGAATCCCTCAATCATCGCTTCGCTCACGATTGAAAAGCGGGATTAGCACAGCCTGCCATGCGGACAGGTGCTTCCTCCTCTTGCGGTATGCTTAATTTTTCCAATACAGAAAACTGGCCGTCCAAAGCTTATCCAAACGCTTTGATCGGCCAGTCTTTTTTACCAAGATCGCAAAACATGTCATAAATCGCGATCTTCCCTGTTTTCTTTCAAAGAGACACAGAGGCACGCTTCCACAATAACGCAGGCAAAGGGAATTCACTTACCGGCGGTAAACGACCTCGCCGTCAACCATGGTCAGCAGCGCTTTGGCTGCAGTGGAGACGACCGGGTTATGATCAAACAGGACAAGATCGGCATCCTTGCCAACTTCCAGCGAACCGATCCGGTCTTCGCAGCCCAGGATCGTCGCCGCGTTGATCGTGATCATCCGCAGCACGCGCTCCGCCGGACAGCCAAAGCGTACCGCTTCCCCTGCCTGAGCCAGAATCATCCATGGATTGCGGGCCGGACCGTCAGTCATGATCGCGCACAAAACGCCGCGCTCATCGAGATCTTTCAAGCAGCCGGTATCGACCAAATGCAGCTCGTTTTGCCCCTTCTGCGCGCCGATCGGGCCGTAAATAATCGCCAGCCGGTCTTTTTCCGCTTCGATTTCATCAAGAAAATCACTGGAACCTAAAGCATGGTCGATCGTGATCCGGATGTCGAATTCCTTCGCCAGTTCGATACACGTCAGGATATCGTGCTGATAGACATGGATTTTTAACGGGATCGTTTTATCGAGCACCAGCTCGCCGTTTTCCAACCCCTGATCGAACTTCGGCATTTTGGCCGGATCGTCCCCGGCTTCCTGCTTCTTCTTGCGGTAGTCCTGAACCTGATGGAAGTATTCGCGGATTGTTTCGGCGATCGCCATGCGCGTCATCGGACTTTGATTACGTTTGCCGTAGACGCCCTTCGGATTGCCGCCGACCGCAGCCTTCAGCGCAAACGGCTGCTTCACGCAGCGCTCTGCCAGACTGGCCCCGGCAGATTTGATCACGCAGCCCAGACCGCAGATCACATTGGCGCTGCCCGGCACGATCCCGCTGGCGGTGATGCCGGTTTCCAAAGCGGAGGCAAACTGCGGCGATAACGGATCCACGCCGTCATAGGCGTTCAGCTGCGCCGTAACCGGATTGACACTTTCATTGAGATCTTGCGCGCCGGTCTTGGTGTCGAAGCCGCCGATGTGGCTGTGCGCGTCGACCAGCCCCGGCAAGACGAGCAGCCCGGAAGCGTCGATGATTTCCGCACCTTCCGCCGTGATGTTTTCCGCAATTTCAGCGATCTTCCCGTTCTCAATCAGAATGTCGGCCTGCAGCGTTCCCTGCGGCCCCATCGTCATGACGGTTCCATTTTTAATCAGCTTCATTGTTGATAACCTCCCTGAACATAGACGACCTTGCCCTGCATGAAGACCTTTTCAACCCGGCCTTCATAGGTTTCGATCGGATTGGCGCTCCAAATGACGAAGTCCGCGTCCTTGCCCGCTTCAATCGAACCGATCTGATCCGCACAGCCCAGCAGCTTCGCCGCCTGACTTGTCAGCATGCTTAACACAGCTTCGCTGTCCCCACAGGCGCGCATCATCCGCGCCGCCGTCCAGATCAGGCCTTCCTTTCCATTAGGGTTGTTGCCGATCGTCGCCATCGCGATTGGCAGTCCCTTCTTATATAGCGCATATAATCCTTCCAAATCCGCTTTCTGCGAATAGGCGTTAAAGCCATACGACAGATTGCCCAGAATCACGCCCTGAATCTTATCTAACAGATCGACGTCTTCCGCATGGATATCATAGCCCAGCGCCAGAATTGGTTTCAGATCGTAATCGGCGCAAACCCGCAGCACGCCCCGCAGCTCGGCAGCGTTGTTGGCGGCGATCACCAGCGGCATTTCCTTCGCCAGCACCTTTTTCAGCGCCTTGGCTTTTTCATCCCGCTTGGTTTCCGGCTTGTTCTCGTCATACTCCTGCGCCTGCCGCAGCGCATCCCGCAGCAAGCTGAAAATTCCCATCTTCGTCATGGGCGCTACATTGCGGGAACCATAGGCTTCCTTGACCTGATCGGTCACGGAACCTTTCATCCCCACCTCATCCTTTACCAACATTTTAAACGGATTGATGCCGGCCGTTCTGAAAACCGCCATCTGACCGCCCAGAATATTGGAATTGCTCGGCGAGGCTGCCAACGCGGTTATTCCATAGGTGTACGGCGCCTGTTCGCTGACGCAGTCCCCATCATAAGCGTAGAGCGCCTTTAAATGCGGCGTAAGCGGATCGCTCTTTTCGTCGTTATCGCGCACTTCCCCACGCCGGATCGCCATGCCCAGCTCGCTCATCGCGTCGATCAATCCCGGCAGAATGACTTTGCCGGAAGCGTCGATGTACCCTTCGGCTTTTCCTTTTAAATTCTTCCCCACTTCAACGATCTTTCCGTTGTCGATCAGAATATCGGTGTTTTCCAGCACTTCCCCCTTGCCGGTATGGATCGTGCCGCCAGTGATGCAGATCATAAAATCCCTCCTCAAGAATCATGTCTTTATTGTACGCCAGAGGAACAAGGAAAGGCAAGCCGCAGATGCAGGAACTCCTCATTTAAAAAGATGGATCAATATGTGGATCAAAAACAGACGGCCTACCCCTCCGCCTCGGGCAAGCCGTCAAAGATCCTGCTTTCTAAACGTAAAATATCCTGTATTTCAATCCGCGTCCCGTCCATCAAGACGAGCGTCCGCTGAATCGCGTCGATCTTTTTTAACACTCCATGAAGCGTCTGGTAAACGCCGCCTGTTTTTTTCTCATCAGCGATAAAGTAAGTCACTTCCAGTTCAGGATGTTCATGGATCCGCAGCATGAGTCCCTGCAGCTTTTTATCCAGCGTCCGCTTTTCATCCTCCGCTAACAGAATCTTTTCGCTGGTTAATCGGGCCGCTTCCCGGATTTCATCGTCATACCCGGTCAATGCGGCGAACGGGTTAAACTGCGCCGCCCGGTCCATCCGCGCCATCGGCCGGTGGATTTTCGAGGTGGGATGAGGAAGATCAACGATGTCTTCATAGGGAAAATAATCCGCTTTCTTCGTCTGCATCCTCCGCCTCCTTACGCCTTATGTCCGCCGATCTGCCGGTTGCGCTCGATCGTCGTCGCCCCCTCCAGCAGATTGGTTCCTTTTAAAATGGCGTTCTTGCCATATTTCCGCTTGATTTTCAAAATCGCCTGCTGCACCTGCTTCTCTTTTTCCAGATCGGCATTTTCCTGTTCCCGCTGGCGCAGAATCGCTTCGACGTCGCTGAACAGATCGAACTGTTCGACGCTTTGTCCACCCCCCGCCTCGCTTTCCGGCCGCACATGCAGCGCATTCACGCCGACGCGGTGAACCAGCAGCGAGGGATCCACAATCCGGTCGAACAGCGCCAGCATCGCCTCGACGATCAGCTTGCCGGAAGCGCAGGGACGGGTCAGACGCGTTGTTCCATGCGCGGATTGGGGAACCTCACGCCCGCTGCGGTCCGTTTTCACCGGCCCCTGATACCGTCGACGCACTTCTGGATCGCGCAGATTCTCGGCGGCATAACTGACATACAGCCCCAGCTGATCGGTAACCAGTCCCTTTTCCACCAAATCCAGCGCTAACAAATCCGTCATTTCCCGGATGATCAGGCGGGCTTTCTTTGCCGGATATGGACAATGCAGCACCTGACCGCTACCCAGACTGCGGGATTCAGGTTGATAAGCTTTGATATCCGCGATCGTGCAAGGTTCCCAGCCCCACGCATGATCGATCAACAGCTCGGCATTCACGCCGAACAATTTATACAACAGCGTTTCGCTGCGGAAGTGATCGGGATCGGCCAGCGAACAGCGCGCGATATCGCCCATCGTCATCAAACCGTGGTCTTCCAGCTTTTTAGCATAGCCCCGGCCGATGCGCCAGAAATCGGTCAGCGGCCGGTGTGTCCAGCATAGCCGGCGGTAGCTCATCTCATCCAGTTCAGCGATCCGCGTTCCGTCCTGATCCGCTTCGACATGCTTGGCGACAATATCCATCGCCACTTTGGCTAAATACAAATTTGTGCCGATGCCAACCGTCGCGGTAATGCCGGTCGTTTGCAGCACATCCTGAACGATCCGCTTCGCCAGCTCCCTGCCGGAAACCCCCAACGGATTCAAATAGGCGCTGACGTCCATGAACACCTCGTCAATGGAATACACATGGATATCCTGCGGGGAAACGTAGTTCAGATACAGCTGGTATATCTGGCGGCTGACCTCAATATACCGCGCCATCCGCGGCGGGGCGGCAATATAGGCAGCCGCAAGCTGCAAAGAACGCGCCAGCTCCTCCGCGTTCCAGGATGAACCGATCAACTTCCCATGCGGCGCATGCCGGCGGCGCTGGACATTGACGATCGCCATTTTCTCAACGACTTCAAATAAACGCGGACGCCCCGCCAATCCCAGCTTTTTTAACGAGGGGGAAACCGCCAGACAGATTGTCTTTTCCGTGCGGCTTTCATCCGCAACCGCTAGATGCGTCGTCAATGGATCCAGTCCCCGATCGACGCACTCCACCGAAGCATAAAACGATTTGAGATCGATCGCCAGAATCACACGTTCCTTCTGCATACCCAAGTCCCCTTTCACCCTTCGTCTGATGAATCCGATGCCCGTTCCTTAATCCAGCTGACTTTGAATTTATTATACCTGTAAATTGAATTATTTTCAAGTTTAATTCCGGTCTTCGCGGCGTTTCTCTCCCCTTCGCTTCGTCTTCTCTGCTTAGTCTGCGCCGGGACTCCCACTTCATCCAAAACAAGAAAAACGTCCTTGCGGACGCTTCATTGATGGAAAATTAACGCTGTGGAAAGCAGCTTGACCAGCGCGCAGTAGCGCTGAGAGCTGAACGTTTCGTTGAGCGAACAGAACTTGTCGGCCAGACAGACGATCATGCTTTCCCGATACCGCGGCGGAATCGGCACCAGCGGAAACATGTGACGGGCGATGATGTTGCGTTCCACGGCGTTTAAATTAAAATCCTGCACCGCATTGCGCAGCGCTGTGAAGGGATGCGTAAACCCATGCAGCCCGTATTCCTTATGCGGCTGATGCCAGTCGTAAAGAAAATAATCGTGCAGCAGCGCTCCCCGCACCAGACTGCTTTTATCACAGTTCAGATTCCATTTTCGATCCAGCATCAGGCTGTAATACGCCACGGCAATCGCATGATCCAGCGTCGTCGTATCCCCATGCTGAAGATAGCCGCGCATCGACTGCACCTTTTCCGTATTCAGCGTCGCCCGCGCATAGACTCTCAGAAGCTCTACCAGCTCCGTTTGTTCTTCGTTGTTTTCGATCATAGTTCACCCATTCTTTTCGCCCTTATTATAATCAGAGGCGATCGAAAAGCAAGCGTTTTTCCCTGAACTTCGATCTTTTTGAAAGTTTTCCGTTTCAGCGCACAGCCTTATTCACTCATTGATTCCGGAAGCAAAAAGCCGGACAGCGGAAAGCTCAGCTTGATCATCGTTCCCATGCCGGGCTGGGATTCAGCCTGAATGCCGATATTCATTTTCTCGCACAGCTGTTTAACCAGATACAGCCCCATCCCCGTCGATCGGGCCACCTGCCGGCCGTTGTCTCCGGTAAAGCCTTTATCGAAAATTCGCGGCAGATCACGGGCGCTGATCCCACCCCCATTGTCTTCGATGGTCAGCACCACCTGACTGTCCCGCGCTTCGGCAGCAAATCGCAGCTGAGGTTTCTCCGCCGCCCGATATTTGACGGCGTTGGTCACGATCTGGCCGAGGATGAAATCGATCCATTTCACATCGGTATAGACGATCTGATCCAGATTCTCCCGCTGAATTGAAAACTGCCGGGAGATCAGGATTTTCGCATGATTTTTGATCACCTGACTGACGATGTGATCCAACGAACAGCGGCGGATCACGTAGTCTTTTTCCACCACTGAGGAACGGGTGTAGTAGAGTGCCTGTTCGACATATTGATCGATCCGGTCAATCTCCTCCTCCAGCGAGCGCGTCACCGGATCAGGATGATTCTCAATGATCAGCTTGCTCGAGGCGATCGGCGTTTTGACTTCATGCACCCAGGTTTCAATGTAACGGCTGTAATCTTCGTTGCGGCGGCGGTATTCGGCGATCGTATCGTTCATCGACTTACTGACGATCCGGAACAGCTGCGTCAGCTTCTGCCCTTCGACAAAGCCGGGCGACTCGACGATCTCAGAAAGATAATACTTTTCTTCCAGCTGGTCAAGCAAGTTGAACATCTGATCGAAAAAGGTTTTCTTGCGGTAAAATTCCACGCCCAGCGTGACGCTGGTCAACGTCAGATAGAGAAATGCCAGAAATCCCAGCGCGAAACCGCTGACGCGCAGTAACCGCAGCAGCACCCCGGCAAAAAGCAGAAAAATCGTCTGGCCCAACAGAAACAGCCAGCGGTCCTGAAGGAATTCTTTGAACGTCATATCCGATACCCCAGCCCGCGTTTGGTCGACAGATAGTCCGGGCTTACGCCGATACTTTCCAATTTTCGCCGCAGCCGGTTGATATTGACAGTCAGCGTGTTGTCGTCGACAAATTCCTCCGACTGCCATAAATCAGTCATGATTTCGTCGCGGCTGACGATCGTGCCCTGCTTGCGCATCAACAGCCACAGGATTCGAATTTCGTTTTTCGTCAGCTCCACGCTTTGATTTTCGTGCATCACGCAGCCCTTGCTTAAATCCAGCGTCACGCCTTTGACCTCTAACAGCCGTCCCTGATCCTGCGGATAGGCACGCTTTAAAACTGCCTGAATATGCGCCAGAAGGATCTGGACATTGTAAGGCTTAGTGATGAAGTCGTCGGCGCCTAAACTCATGCTCATTAACTCATCCAGATCGCTGCTGCGGCTGGTCACCATCAGGATGGGAATCGAAGATTGCTGGCGGAGCGAACGACAGATCATATAGCCGTCCATTTCCGGCAGATTGATATCCAGTAAGACCAGATGCGGCTGAATCCGCAGGATCTGTTGGTCGACCTCATGAAAATCGGAGAGCGTCAGCGCCTCATAGCCATAGCGGTTTAACAGGTTCTGCAGCTCCACCCGGATTTTTTCCTCATCTTCGACAATCAAGATTTTGAACATTCCCAATCCCTCCTCGTATGGTCTTATTATACACTAACAGAAAATCTTCCTGCCATGGCTTTTCCTCTCTCTAACAAAACTGTTAGATTCCATGGTTTGGAAATCACAAAAAAGTCCTGATTACAGGACTTTCAATCCCGGTTTCCCGGGAAATTTGATTTCAAATGGTGCACCGAACGGGACTTGAACCCGTACGAATAAATCACACGCCCCTCAAACGTGCGCGTCTGCCGATTCCGCCACCGGTGCATTGCTTAATTATTATAGCAAAGTTCCATTCAAAAAGGAAGAATTTTTATTCACACGTCGCTTTTTCGTGAGCAGGAAGAAACAATGGGAAATCATTCAAAAAAAAACAGAAAAAACCGCGGCTGAATCAGACCGCGATTTCCTGTAATCAATCGGGATTTCCGTTTTTTTCCGGCAGCACCCGGCTGAGCACCACATAAAGCAAATCAATATCAATCGGTTTCGCGACATGCGCAGTCATTCCCGCCGCCATGGACGCTTCCACATCCTCCGCAAACGCGTTGGCCGTCATCGCGACGATCGGAATCTGCCGCGCGTCCGGGCGAGGTAATTGACGGATTGCCCGGGTCGCTTCATAACCGTTCATCACCGGCATCTGGATATCCATTAATATCGCGTCGTAATACCCCTCGGGCTTGTCGCTGAAGTTGCTGACCGCCTGTTTTCCATCACAGCAGACCTCAAACCGGGCGCCGGCCAATTCCAGAATGCCGCTGAGAATTTCCGCATTGATCTGATTATCTTCCACGATCAGAAAACGCCGCCGCGCCAGATTTTGATCCACCTGCGGCTTCACGGTCAAAGTCTTTGACGAATCCGGATTATCCGTTTCTCCGCTGAAATCCTGTTCACATTCCAGTTCGACGATAAACGTAGAGCCGTGTCCGACTTCACTTTCCACTTGGAGACTGCCGCCCATCCGTTCGATCAGACCGCGCGTGATGCTTAATCCCAATCCCGTCCCCTCGATCTGTCCGACTTGCGGACTGCGGGCAAACGGATCGAACAAATGGGCCAGAAACTGCGGCTCGATGCCGATGCCGGTGTCGCGGATTGTAAAACGGTATCTCACCTGTCCCGGAGATGAACCGGCGATTTCCTCCACGATGAAATCCACCTGGCCTCCCTCCGGAGTGAATTTGACGGCGTTGCTTAAAATGTTGATCAGAATCTGATTGATCCGCAGCGCATCGCCAAAGAACCGGGTGTGTTCGATCCGCTCGGCATTGATATTCAGCCGAATCGCTTTGGCTCGCGCCTGCGGTCCCATGATTGCCGACAACTGTTCGATCACCTCCGGCATCCGCAGACCAGCGCGGTTCAATGTAATCTGCGAACGCTCGATCTTGCTCATATCGAGAACGTCGTTGATCAAACTCAGCAGATGTTTGGACGAATAGGTAATTTTTTTCAGACAATCCGCCACCCGCCGGGAATCATCCAGATGGGCTCTCGCCAGCGCGGTCATCCCCATTATCGCGTTCATCGGCGTGCGGATATCATGACTCATCGCCGAAAGGAAATCACTCTTGGCCCGGTTGGCTTCCTCGGCCTGGATCAGCGCATTTTCCAGTGTATTTTTCGTCTGACGTTCCGCGGCGAGCATCTCCGTAACGTCCGCGCGCACAAGACAGACAGTCTGATGATCGGCGTCCCCCCACAGCACGCTGACTTTTTTTATCCGCTCGCCAGCCTCGCTCTGATAAGGAAACAGGAAATCATAGCCTTGCGGCTCACGCTGCAGGCGCTTTAGCATCGTCGCCAGGGCAAATTGCCGGCTGCTCTCCTCCGCGCTGCCGCTCTGACTGTGGCTGCGGGCAAACTTGTCAATCGCTTCGTCGCAGTTTTCAACGATATACGGCGGCAGATTCTCCACAATAGTCTGGCGTGTATGAATGGTCAGCCGCTGCGAAGCGATATCAATGAACCCGGCCAATTCAAAGGTTACGGCGGCTACCCGCAGCAGTCCCTGCTGCTCGCGCACCGACTCGGTGATGTCGGTCCGGGACAGGCAGATCCGGTTTAACCGCCGGTCCGTGACCGACACAGTGACGTTTTTCATGCGCAATTCGCCGCGCGGATCGCACATTGAGAATGTGAATGTAAACGAGTTTTCTTTCGCCAGCCGGGGTTTCAGGAATTCCGGTTTCAAATTGCCGGCGTAGCGTTCCTTATCCTTGGGCAGCACATGGCTTTCCAGCAGCTGATCAATCCATTGAGAATAGCGGCCATGCGTCCTTGCGGTCAGCGCCGTCTGTTCGTTCTGGGTCAGAATCTTAAATGTATCCGCACCCAGGTCGATATCGGCGACAAAATCATAGTTGATTTTTGACAGCTGCTGCAGAATCAGGTTGGCGATTGTCTTTTCCGTGATGTCCGTGACAGTCAGAATCCCCGTAACGTCCCCGCTGTCCGGCGTCGTTACCATGTTCATTTTAATTTCGACATAGCGGCCTTGCGATTCCCTGGGCAGCTGCACGAAACATTCCTGAATCTGCACAGTTTCTCCGGCCGCGAATTCCCGCCGGGCCGGCTCGTTTAAATAATGATCAAGGAAATACCGGCGCTGATCCGGCTCGACGATCAACGACGCCAATCCTTTAAAGAACACGTCGCGGTCGTAGCCGAAAGTTGCCAGCAATTCGGAATCCGTGTAATCCATGATGTCCAGAATCACGCCCTGAGTGATGTTGCAATGTCCCGCTACCAGCGCATTTTCCCCCGGTGTGCGGTAATGTTCAAGAATCAGTTCGTTATACTGCTGGCGAATCCGCTGCTGTTCCAGCCGTTCCCGGGTGATATCGTGATGCAGCGCATAGACGCGGATTTCCCCTTCCTCACCCGGGATCATCGCCAGCTTGCTGCTGACCCAGATCTGACCTTTGTCTGCCGTCAGCATGCGGAAAACAATTTCGCCCTGAGGTTGGCGGTCGGCGATGAACTGAAGCAGCTGGCGGCGGACTCTTGCCTGATCTTCCGGATGAATGTTCGCGGTAAAATCCTGCCGGATCGCCTGACTTATCGCAGCGTAGCTCATCCCCGCCATTTCGGCAAATCCTTCCGAGATGTATTCCGGAATCAGCTGCCCCTTTGGCGTACATTCGATCACCGTCACGCCGCCCGGCAAATTCTGGACGACCGTCTGAAAATACTGCGCCAGCCGTTCGTTTTCCTTGCGGACGCGGACTTCCTCGGTGATCTCACGAACATGCTTGATATAAGCCCCGATCCCGTTCCAATCCGTTTCACGAAAGCGGGTCGCATAAAAACGGCCGGGCTGATCGACGGACATCTCATGTTCTTCATTATCCGGCGCGTGTGTTTTCAGCGTGCAGAAGGCACAGGGCTGCGACTTGCCAAACAGCACTGCGTAGCATTTCCGGCCGGCATATTGTTGATCATTGGAAAAAATTTTATGGTTATCGTTGACATAATAAAGTTCATAGTTCTGCTTGCCGATCACATAAATCCCATCCGAGGATTCATCGGCGATACTCTGGTACAACCGGGTTTCCGCCGACATGCCGGTAAACACCGCATAGAACTGCGTCGATTCCGACAGGGGACCCATCCGCCGGCCGTTCAGGTGTATCCAGACCAGCGAACCATCGCGGTGAGGACTGCGGTAGGAAACGTCCAGCACCTCGCCGCTGACTAATGCCTGCCACGCCGCTTTCTGCACCCGCTCGCGATCCGGCGGATAGATTGCGTTCATCGCATCCTGATGGACGATAGTCTGAAATTCCTGCTTCCCATAACCGGTCAGCTCTGCGACGCCGGCAGAGAAATACGTCGGGATAAAGACCTTGTTTTCCACTTTATAACTGGCGATTCCGCCGGGAATTGAATTGACCAGATGATTCATCTGGAGCTGCGCTTCCTTGAGATCGGAAATATTGTGGAACACGCAGTGAAGCAGCGGACTGCCGTCCTCCTCACCGATCCAGCTGATCTGTACGCGCACCCAGACGAGGTGACCGTCACGGTGAGCCATGCGGAATTCCAGCGTCGCCGGCTCATGCGTGCGCACGACTTCCACAGCCTGGGCCTCGACGCGGCCGCGGTCCTGATCATAGATCAACTTGCCGGCGTCTGTGGCAGCCTGGGCAGAATATTCTTGAGAAGTATATCCGCTGAGCGCGGGTACGCCATCAGAGAAATAAACGGTCTCCAACTTGTCCGTCACTTTATAAACGGCAACACCGCCCGGGATTGCGTTGATGATCTGCTGCATTTTCTGATTGGCGGCGTTGAGCTGTGTTTTTAACGCGACCTGTTCGCTGCCGTCCTGAAACAGGCTTACCAGCACCGTTCCCCATTGAGGCAGCAGCCCATCGAAGCCTCAATCTGAATTGCACAGTAACATCCCTGCGTTTTATCCCACGCCCGCAAGCTGTGCCGCAATGTTCCGCGCTCTGTTTTCAGCTGTTGCAAAGCCCGCTGCAGTGCTGGCCGATCTTGTGGATGCACGGCAGTCTGCGCCAGAAGTCCCTCTGCAGGTTCGCCGAAGTGCTGTCGAAAAGCAGCGTTGGCATACAATGGCGGCGATGCATTGTCCGCAAGCTGATAAATCACGAATCCGCAGGCAAGCGCGTCCCCCAAATTTTCCAGCATTGTGAAAAATGACGGGACTTCCGGTGTCAGTACCAACAGCGTCGCCGTTTCCTCAGCAATCTTCAGCGTCTGAACTTCCGTTGTGTAGCGCACCTGCGTGCGGGGATTTTGCCAGACAGCCGGATTCTGGTTTTCCCCGATGTTCTCCAGCCAGCCGCTGAAGTCGGGATCCTGACTCCAGCTTTGCGCCGCTTCGTTGGCCGGCTGCCATTTCATCTGTGAACCGCGGACAAACAAGATTGTTTTATGGGAATTCATAACGAACACGCGGTCAGCTCGGCATACATCCCTCTGACCTTCTCAAACTCCTGCCCGATCTTTTCCAGCTTTTCTGGATAATCGCCCCGAACTTCCAAGCGCCGCAAAGGCTCCACGATCTCGCAGACCGCTTCGTACAACGACGTTAATCCCAGATTGCCAGATACGCCCTTGAGCGTGTGAGCCGCCTGAAAAGCAGCTTCCAGATTTTTTTCTTCCACCGCTTTCTGCAGCGCCGGCAAGCTCTCATCCTTGAACAACATGCCTAAAATCCGCACATACATGCGTTCCTGCTGCATAAACCGTTCCATTGTCAGCGCATAATCCACGCCGTAGGCCGTCATAATCATTTTAACGTCTGACATCCGAAAACCTCCTTGTTTCCGATAAATTCATTCAGCGTCCGGATCAGTAAGTCCGGATCAATCGGCTTCGCCAGATGCGCGTTCATCCCGGCCGCCATGCTTTTTGCGATATCGTCGTCAAACGCGTTGGCGGTCATGGCGATGATCGGAATCTGTCCGGCGTCCGCGCGCGGACTGGTGCGGATCCTGGCCGCGGCAGTTAAGCCGTCCATGACCGGCATCCGGATATCCATTAAGATTGCATCGTAGTAATTCAGGGCGGAAGCCTGATAAGTCTGCAGCGCCTGTTCGCCGTTTTGCGCCGTATCAACGCTGAAGCCCCTGTCCTGTAAAAGCATAACCGCGACTTCGGTATTGATGGCGTTGTCTTCGGCCAGTAAAATCCGCCGGCCGGTAAAGTCCAGCGTCTTCAGATCCAGACCCCCGGCATCCCCGGCGGAAACGATGCCGGCGAAAGTTTCATGGACGCCCGCTGCCAGACCAAGCTTGACCTCAACGATAAATTCCGTACCCCGGCCCTTTTGCGAACGGACGCTGATTCTTCCATCCATCAGATCGACGACGCTTTTGGAAATTGCCAGCCCCAGCCCGCTGCCGCCGGATGTCGCCGTCGTCCCGGTTGATTCCTGAGAGAACGGTTCAAACAGATGCGGCAGAAACTCCGGGCTGATGCCGACGCCCGTATCCCGAATCACAAACCGGACGACGGCGTTGTCTTTCTTTGCCTGAAGCTGGCTGACGTGCATCACCACCTCGCCGCCGGACTCTGTGAATTTCACCGCGTTGCTTAAGATATTGACCAGCACCTGCTGCAGCTTCATCGCATCGCCTATATACTCCGCCTGCAGCGAAGGTTCGACGATGCATTGATAACGCACGCCTTTGTTCGCGGCCTGACCGGCGCACAGCGTGCTGACCCCTTCGATCAGTTTCCGCGTGGATAAAGGTCCGTTATTTAAAAGCAGCTTGCCGCTTTCAATCCGGCTCATATCGAGGATATCGTTGATCAGTCCCAGCAGAAACCGCGAAGACAGCTGAATTTTTTCAATACAGTCGCCAATGCGGACCGGATCGTGCAGCGACTGGGCGGCGATTGCGCTCATTCCCAGAATCGCGTTCATCGGGGTGCGAATCTCATGCGACATCCGCGAGAGAAAATCCGTCTTCGCGGCGTTGGCCTGCTGCGCGGCGTTCAGTGCGGAAGCCAGCTCCGCTTTCTGAATCTGTTCCTGACGCACGACCTCGGTCACGTCGCTGCGCGTCACGCACAACCGGTCCAGCCGGCGGTCGAGATAGAAAACTTTATACAGTTTGACACGAGTCTGTCCCTGCTTGTCCTGCATTTCAATGGAAAAGGTATAGGATCCCTTTTCCGCCAGCTGTTGTTTCATAAAAGGCAAATCGAGCTGACGGCGGTATTCTGCTTCAAACTCCGGTTTGACATAACGCCGGGCAAATTGTCCGATCGCTTTTGAAAATTGATCCTCCTTTGGAATCATCGGATCGTTGGAAGCATGAATCCGCAGTTTTCCGGACAGCGCGTCGATTTCCGCGATGATGTCGTAATTCAGACTGACGATCTGATCCAGCAGCTGTTCCTGCAGCTTTTGTTCCGTGATGTCAAGGGTATAGAAAAAGACGATGAGTTCCCCGGTTTCCGGATTCAGGCAGGAATGAAACGTTGTATGACTCCAGAACGCGCCTTCGCGCGTACTGCGCAGAAATTCAAAATGATATTCCGTCTTGCCGACGGCGTAATCGGCCTGGACCTGTTCGCGCCGCATTTGCTCTTCAATCCGCAAGCCGGTCAGCGGGTCGATGGAGGAATGCGCAAACTGAGCGATCACCTTGTCATAGCTTTCGCCGATCTGAGCAACGGCGAAGTTGGCCGTCGTCAGATAGCTTTCCAGCACATTGCGGGTCAGATTCAGCCGTCCCTGACCGCTCTGATTGCCACTGGCAGCCTCCACAAAGTAACGCAGTTCCCGTTCGTACAGTTCCTTTTCGCGTCGATGGAGCTGCTTTTCCTCGGTAATATCAATAAACACACAGTCAAGATACGGTTCGTTGTTTTCCATAAACAGCTGAGCTTTCACCGAGACCCACTTCACGCTGCCATCCTTGCAGCAAATCTGGTTTTCAATGTGGACGGTTTTCGCCTGACGCAGCTGTTCGCGCAATCGTTGGGCGATTTCCTGCAGTTCCTGCGGGGCGATGATCAGCGCCAGCTGATTGCCCAGCTCGGCAAATTCAGCGCGGGTGTAGCCGATGAACTCAAACAGTCCGTCGTTGGCGCTGACAACGGTCAGGCTGGCGTCGTAACGGCAGCGGAAAACCGCGCCGGGAATGTTGTTGTACAGCCGCAGCACTTCCTCCTGCGCCTGAATCTGTGCGGTGATGTCATAGCACACCGACGAAATCGCCGGACGTCCGTCCTCCGCCTGCAGCCGCCGACCCAGATCATGAACCCAGATATAACTGCCGTTCTGCTTCTTCATCCGATATTCCACCGTGTATTCATCGCTGGTTTTCAGCTGATCGGCGACTTCCTCATCGACCCGCTGCCGATCGTCCGGATGCATGCAGTTGATGATCCGGCCCTGGATGTCCGCGACGAATTCCGCTTCGTCCCGATATCCCAGATACGCCAGCATCTGATCATTGATGAAATAAAACGGGAAGCCCTCGGCGATATAGCCGCCCATCATCCCGCCCGGGAGCGTGTCGTTCAGCAGCTCTTCCCGCTGGCGGCGCAGCCGTTCCACAACCACCGTCTGCGGGTAGTGCTCACCCGCCTGCTGACTGCGGCCCGGTTCGGCAAAATGCAGACTGACGATTTTCCAGGTCTCCACCTGCCGCCGCAAGATAAAAAACCCCCTAAGATGCCAGGCATACTGGGAGTTTTGAAGAATCATTTCAGTAAAAACAGAACTCAGATCCGCTTGTAAAAAACGGACTTTCATCACAGGAAAAGCGGCCGAAAACGGTTCGGCCAATTCCTGAATATCCGCGACGATATACGCGCGCATCGCTTCCCGCCCGCTGGCGGCTTCCTGTTCGCCAGTTCCGATAAAATCAAGGTCCTCATCCAGATAGCCGACGGTTTTCTCCACATCCCGTGCTTCAAACCAGGCCTCGCAGAACTGCCGGACTATTTTTTCACAATTTCGCTCCTGATCCCCCATACATTCGCTTCCTCCCATAAACGACAGCGGCTCTGACAGCCGACCTTTGCGCATTTCAACGCGCTGTCCGCGCGGGACAGCACCTCATCCAGCGTTTCACTCAGATCCCACATTGCAATCCCGGCGGAGACTGTCAGCGGCACGTCCTGATTCCACCCGGCCTCGACAAACGCCTGGCCCAGCGCTTCGCCCTTTCGGACAACCGCTTCCTTCCGCGCCGTCTTCTTCATGACCACAATAAACTCATCCTGCCCTAATCGGGCGAAAATATCGCTCTGACGGAAATGTGAGCGCAGCAGACGGCTGAACTGACGAATCCGCTGATCGCCGCAATCATGACCAAGCTGGTCGTTGACTTTTTTCAGATTGTCAAGGTCGAACAGGAACAATGCCAGCGGGGCATCGTCCTGACGCAGCGACTGACAAACCGCGTACAACCCCCGGCGGTTTAACAGATCGGTCAGATAATCACGATAGGCTTCCTCGCGCAGGATTTGTTCCTGCCGCCGCAGAACACTTAATCTCTGCGTGCGCTGGACGCGTTTCCACAGACTCATCGGCGTGTGCGGTTTGCCCGCAAAATCATCCGCTCCGATATTGAACGCCGCTTCCTCCCATCGGTCGTCCCAATATCCACTCGCAATGATCGGAATATCGCGGACTTCGATGCGGTGCTGCAGCGTTTTCAACACTTCGACTCCGTCCGGATTTTTTATATCCATACTTAAAACAATCAGCCGGATCTGGCTGGCATAGAGGTCCAGGCACTGGTAAACACTCTGACCGTCGCCGACGCATTGCACCTGATACTGCTGGCTTAAAACGCTGCGCATTTCTTCGCAATAACGAACGTCTCCATCCGCTAACAAAAGCATCGGCTTCTGCTGATCAGGAAGCGGCTGCACATTGTCCAACGCCTGATTCGCCTTCTGTTCGCACTGTTTCTGAAGCAGTTTTTCAAATTCCTCGCAAGGCATCGGCCGCGCAAAATAATATCCCTGCACATAATCGCAGCCGGTTTCCCGCAGCCGTTCCAGCTGTTCCCGGGTTTCCACACCTTCCGCCACGACGCTTAAATTCATCCACCGCGCCAGACTCATGATGAAGCGCAGAATTCCCTGATTGGTCGGCTTAGCCGTTTCGTTCTGAATAAATTTCATATCCAGCTTTAAAATATCCAGCGGCAGCTGGTTCAGCATGTTTAATGAAGAATAGCCGCTGCCGAAATCATCCATTTCAATGACAAAGCCCAGCGTCCGCAGCTGTTCGACCGTCGCGATGATCTGGCCCGGGTTTTCGGTATAGGCACTTTCTGTAATCTCCAGATGCAGCCGGCTTGGCTGCAGCTCATATTTTTTCAGAATCCGGGTCAGAAAGTCGATCAAATCGCTGTTGTAGATATCCGCCCGGGAGACGTTGACGGAAACCGAGATCGGCGGATAGCCTGCCTGATCCCATTGGTGCAGCTTGGCGCAGGTCTGTTCCCACACATATTGATCCAGCTTGGTGATAAACCCGTTGCGTTCAAACAGTGGAATAAATTCGGCCGGCGACTGAAAGCCCCATTGCGGATGATTCCAGCGCACTAACGCCTCGGCGCCTGCCAGCTGATCGTCTTTAATCTGAAACTTTGGCTGCAGATATATCACAAACTGCCGTTCTTTCAGCGCAGCTTCCATACTGTCGGTAATCGCCTGTTCCCGCAGCAGCTTGTTGCGCAGCGTATCGTCATAGGCAGCGACGTAGTGATTATATTGTCCCTTGATCCGGCGCACCGCCAACAAAGCCCGATCGCACATCTGTTCCACCGACACCTGTTTATCGCGGATGACATAAACGCCCCATTTCACAACGACGTTCTGCATGTTCGCCAGCGTGTTGATCTCGCTGTTGGCGTTGATAAAAGATTCCTGTGGATACGCTTGCGGACGGCGCAGCAGACAGGCGAACTGATCGGCGCTCAACCGGCCGCAGATTCCGCGGTCGCCGATTTTTTCCTGAATCATTTCAGCGACGCTGATCAGCAGCTGATCGCCCGCCGGCACACCCAGAATATCGTTGATCAGTTTAAAATTCTCAATATTGGAGCACAACATGTCATATTCCTGATCCGGATGCGCCTGCAGCTCCTCCCGCACCCGCCGGTAAAAGAATTCCTTACTGTAAAGGCCGGTCAGCCGGTCATAGCGGAACTGATTGATCATCGCGGCGTTTTCGCGCAGGTTAATGATACTGGCGACGCGGTGCAGGATAATCTGCGGCCGGTACGGTTTGGCGACAAAATCCGTCGCGCCGTGGGAAAGCGCCGCAACCTCGTCGGATTCGTTGTCGTTCTGCGTCGCCACAATGACCGGAATGGAAGCAATCGACGGATCGTTTTTCAGAATGGATAAAAACGTATAGCCATCCATCACCGGCATCATAATATCCAGCAGGATCAGGGAAACATTATCCTTCTGATCACCCAGCACTTTTAACGCTTCCAAACCATTCTGCGCTTCCAGAACTTTATACTGCGGCTCTAAAATTCCCCGCAGCATGATCCGGTTGATCTCATTATCTTCCACGATTAAGATTATTTTTTGTGAAGTCATCTTCATTACCCCGCTTCATCCGCCTTGCTTGGACTGTCGCCGGAAATCAAAAACAAGATTTTAATTTTCAGATTTCCAACCAGTTGTCTGAACTGCTTAAAGAATTAGGGGAGTGTTTTTATCTCTGCCTGATATCCATTGAAATAATTTTAGCATAGGGTAAAGGGAACCGCAATCTCTTTCCAGGGTGAAAGTCGTTCGAATATGGTAATAATTTCAGTAAATAAGTTTAATTTCATCCGGTTTTCTTTTGAATGACAAACCTGAACATAGATTAATCCGGATTGAATTCCTGACTGATTATAAAATGGAATTGATCTATCTAACCCTGGATAATTATTTCATTTCCCTAACGATTCCCCCGATCCTGCCCGAAAGGAAAAACAACGAAAAGGGCTGGCGAACGCCAGTCCCTGACTCAAACATCTTTTCATTTCAGGCGAAGCTGGATTTAAAGCTGGATCAGCGGAGCATCAGCCGGCTGCCCTGATGCAGGATATCCGCGATCAGGTTCAGCACCGGATTGTATTGATCCAGAAGGCAAAGACTCATGCCTCCAAAAACAAACATCGTCGTGACAAACCAGCGCAGATTCTTAATCATCATCTTCCGCTTCCTTCTGTTTTTTAATCCACCAAAGCAAGCCTGCCGCCACGCCTAAACTGATGAGCAGCCATCCTGTTTTTTTCTTCATGAAGCCTTTCCTCCTTGATTTCTGGCTTCATTATAAGAAATATTCCCGCCGCTCTCCATCGTTTGAGCTTACAGACAGCTTACAGTTTCGTCACCCGTGTAAAAACATGATTTTCTGAAGCCTCATTCCAGTAAATCAAGCCTGAGCGGCCTGCCTCAGTTTGAAAATCGCAGTTTCCTCATATAAAAAAAATAGAAATTCGCTTACCGGGCGCCTTTCTATTTCCATTCCAACAGGAATGATTTTTCTATTGCCAGGGAGTCTGGCTTAACGGGGGAAAGAAATTAATCAAACTTCTCATTTGATTGTCTTCATTATAACCTCCGCTTGTGTGAAAAACATGGTCGAATTGTGAAATATTTGTGTAAGTCAAAAGCAGTTTATTCTTCCTTAATGATAATCCCCAAAACCCGGGCCAGATCCACCGCCTGCGCCGGATTCACAATCACGCCCCTCAGCTCGTCGCCGCACAAGGCAATTCCTTCGATCGAACAGGTGGACAAATCGACGCCGCTGAGATGACTGTGGAAAAACTCACTTTCATCCAGCTTGCAGCGTTGAATTTCAAAGCTGGAAAACTTTCCTTCGCTGAATGAAGACTGCGTGCAGATGCAGTCCGCAAAGCGGCAGCTTTTAAAACTGGAGAACGCGAAGTTGGAATAATCGAGGGCGCAGTTGAGAAATACGACATCCTGCAGGACGCAGCGCGACAGATCGGCGCCGGTCATCCGGCAATGATCGAACACGACCCGCCGCAGCGTACTTTCGCTCAGCTGGCAGTTGGAAAAATCGCAGTGATCGAAAATCACGTCGATAAAATAATTTTTCTCGCTGATCGCCGCCATCGTCACCTTTGTCAGCCGGCATTCGCTGAATTCCCTGCCCGGCGCTTTTTCTTTCGGCCATAAATCATCGTTAATTTCCAAGCCGTTCAGTTTTTCCTGCGCCGCCAGCGCGGACGTCAGCACAGCGGGATCCAGCTTCAGGGGCAGGCGCGGCGCTTGCGGTTCTTTTCTGGTTTGTTTCATGAACTCATCCTTCCTGATTCTTTTAATCTTATCACAGATCCAGTTTCTTGCAATGAAATCCAATGTTGACAGCCCTTGTCTATCGTGATAGACTCAAGACAGAAGGTGTGTCTATAGCAATAGACAGGAGGTGCTTTATGGAACAGGAACTGAAACTGCATGAAGCGGAATACCGTTTTGCCTGCATTATCTGGGAACACGAACCACTCAGCTCCGGCGAGCTGGCGCAGCTGTGCCGCCAACAGCTGAACTGGCAGCGTACAACGACGTATACCGTGTTGAAAAAGCTTTGCACAAAAGGGTTCTTTAAAAATGAAAATGCCGTCGTAACAGCGCTGATCAAGAAGGAACAGGTGCAGCAGTATGAAAGCCGCAAGGTGCTGGAAAATCTTTTCGACAACTCGCTTCCGGCGTTTCTGACCGCATTTATGGCCGGAAAGAAAATCAGCGAGGATGAGGCTGAAGCGCTGAAAGCGTTGATTGACCGCTGTCAGGAGAATGATGATGAACGCGGCGCTTAATTTTCTGATCGGCAACAGCGTCGCCGTGTGCTTCGTCTTCCTCGTTGTCGTGATTCTGCGATGGCTGCTGCGGCATGCGCCGAAAATCTACGCCTATGCCTTATGGGCGGCGGTGTTTCTGCGGCTGCTTTTGCCGGTATCGATCAGCGCGCCGGTCAGCTTTGTCCCCGCCGGCGCAATGGCCTTGAGCGAACAGACCGCGCAGGCACTCTCGCTTCCGCGCAGCGATGCCCCTCGCACGTCCTTAATCCCACCGGAAACAGCACCGGCTTCCGCAGCTGCGGAAACCCGCCCTACGTCCGCTTCCCAACCGGCCGCCGGACTTGGAATGTTCTGGCTGATCGGACTGGCCGTGATCGTCAGCGGCAGTCTGCTCCAATACCGCCGGTTTCTTCGCCGCTGTGTCCGTGGAACTGAAATTCAGCCTGGAATCTGGCGGTGTCCCGACCTGGACTCGCCGGTTCTGATCGGCCTGGTTCATCCCCGGATTCTGCTTCCAGAGGGATTAAATGAAATAGAGGAAACCAGCGTACTGCTTCATGAACAAACGCATTCCCGGCGCAAAGACCCGTGGATCAAACTGGCCGCTTACGCGCTCGTCTGCGTCTATTGGTTTCATCCGCTGGTCTGGGCCGCCTTTGCCCTGATGAGTCAGGACATGGAAATGGCTTGCGATGAAGCGGTAATCCGCCGTCAGGACAGTCCGGGAAAACAAGCCTATTCCCATGCCCTGGTCGAACTGGCTGCCGCCTCTTGGCAGCGCTTCCCGCACCCGCTGAACTTTGCGCGCGGGTCGCTGCGCAGGCGAATTGAGAACATCCTGAATTATAAAAAACTACCGTGCTGGGCTGGCGGTCTGCTGACGATGGGACTGGTCGTCGTGCTGATCGTGGCGCTGTGCAGTCCGCATCAACAAAACGCTTTCGACGCGCAGGCAAAAACGCTGGCTGAACAATTCTGTTCAGCCTTGGTCGCGCAGGATGACGCAGAACTGCGGTCATTGCTGCCAGATCAGAGTGCCGCTGACCGGCAGGAGCTGCTGCGTTTCGCGACTCCGGAATGTCAGATCTGGTCTGAAAAACCGGCAGTTTACCGGGATCAGATCCGGGTTCAGGCAGACATCGTGATCCAGGACAGCACTCTATATGCCTCCGGCGATGCAACGCTCAGTCTGATGATGCGCTCGCAGGATAAGGATTTATTTCTGGAACGCGTGCAGGTCGGCGAAGCCGCCCCCTTTGATCTCGATCCCGCGGACGCCGATGCGTTCATGTCCCTGAACGATATCGTCGATCGGCTGCGGGCTTATGTCCCGCAGGCGGTGCTGGACGGCATCAACAGCCGGACAATCCCTTCTTCGCATTTCTATCTGCTCGCCAGCTACGATGATCCGCAGACCCGGATCGCTGACAGCTACCGCTATAATCTCCAGATCACCGTTGACGCCGACCGGATGACCTCGCTGCACTTCCGGGATTACGGTGCGGACGCCTCGCAATGGCCGCTTGTCAATCTGACGCAGGCGCAGGGGCAGGCGCTGGCCGAAGCCTTCGCCCAGGATTTCCTCAAGCTGGATCAGAATCCTCCATGGGAACCGGCCGGGATTCAGGAAACGATCGGCGGCGACTACGACAGCTGGAATGCGGTGCAGGACGGGGTCACCTATACGATCTGCATCGATCGGGAACATGCGTTTGTCGTCTACTATTTCTCCGAAGCCGAATAATCCCAAATACATGATAAAACAGGAAAGATCACGGTCTCTCCTGTTTCTTGTTTATTCTTCTTTCGTTTGAAAATCAGCGCCAGCCTTATAACACAAGCTTTACGACCGCGCGGCCGGCTTTCGGCTGGAACGCAGTAATCGTGATTTCCGCACCCTTGCGCGCCTGCACCAGCCAGCGCAGGGTATGGGTCAGCGGCGCGTGCGCGCCGGTGGTGACTTCACAGGAACGATACTCGGCGTTCGCACCGGAATAGCCTTCCAGATCGCCGATCTCCGTAATTGCCTGACCGGCGATGAAGCTCTCAATCTGCCCCTGCAGCGAAACCTTGACCGGTTTGGCAGTGCCCAGAAGCTTCGCTTCCCGGCTTAAATAAGTCGGCAGATAGCCAACGTTAGAAATTGTAGCGGTTACTTCCACCAGATCCGCGCCCAGCCAGTTCACATTTGTCTTGTCGATTTCCAGCTGCGGCAGCGATTGAGCGTAGCGCAGGCAGAACTTCGTCGTCTTTTCCACTTCCTGCAATAAGAACGCATTCGGACAGTTTTCCTCAGTAAATTTCAGATTCAGTCCGCCGATTTCCACTAATCCCAGCTGCGGATGTTGATACGGCGTCCAGGCTTCCATGCTTTCCGGGGCGTTTTCCGCGCACCACGCCAGCACCTTCGCCATCGTGTTCAGACATTCCGCTTCGCTTTTGGCGTCGCGGCGATCCCAGTCGATCTTGCAGCCGGCCCGTTCCAACAGATTCCACAGTTCCAGCGTATAGGCAGGAATGCCCTGATCCTGGAAGCACCAGTCGTCAAACGCGCCGGAGGAATAATTTTCCTGATCCGTCATGAAGTGATCGAAAATGTTGATCGCCGGATAGCCCATTTCTTCCGTCGCCATCGCCGCGATCTCACGCAGCCGGCGCATATCGTCGGGATCCGCGCTCTTTTCCGGGCGGGTTCCCGGCGGATACAGAATCACGCCGCCGCTGGTATGATGCGTTGCGACCGCGCCGATGTTGTGATGGGCCAGGACAAAATCCACTACCGCTTTGTTTTCCGGATTGCTTAACGGGTAAGCCCCGGCCCCGGCCTGGCGGGATTCATGGAACCAGCCGAACGGATAGTTGCGGTTGAAGTCCAGTCCCCATAAGGTGGGAGCCGGCTGAATCTCATTGCCGTTGGCGCCCTTCAGCACGCCTTCACTGATGACCGTGTAGAACTCGCCTTCGCGCTCGTCCGGCTTGCGTTTTTCCATTAACTGCGGGTGCGTCTTGCTGATCTTCCAGGCACCGTGCTTGTCCTTGATCCGCATCATCCGGATCACGCCGTCCTGATCCATGTCTTCCGGCACTAAACCCGGCTGCTGCACCGGGGTCAGATACGGCCGGTCGGCGGAACGCAGATCATACGGCGAAGTCAGATACACCTCGCTGCCGTCCACGCTGATCCGCGGAATGACGTAGAACGTCAGCGTGTCCACCAGCCGCGTCAGCTGGGCATCCTCGCCATAGTTTGTGCACAAGACGTCGAGCGTATGCAGCGCCGCCATCGAACCGGTCACTTCCCCGGCATGCGTATTGGCGTCGATATAGAACGCCGGCTTCGCCAGCGGATCGCCCGTCTGCTTATTGGTCAGCGTCAGCGCCCATACGTCGCGGTCCTTTTCACTCTTGCAGATCGACTCCATCGCAAGTAAATCCGGATGGTTTTTGACCAGCGTCTGCAGCGCTTCGGTCAGCTCGGAATAAGCATAGTAATGATCGTACTGAAAGGTTGTTTTCATTCGGACACCTCCATCTTTATTTTATATTCAGTCCTGCCCTGGCTTAGTCAGCTTGAATTCAACGATTTGCTCAGGCCGGCCGGTAATCCTATGATGCGCCAAAATCCTGTTTTTTTACAACACTTTGCTTAAGAATTCAATCGTTCGCGGATGGGTTGGATGATCGAAGATTTCCGTCGGACTGCCCTGTTCGGCGATCACGCCTTCATCCATAAACAACACGCGGTCACTGACCGACCGGGCAAAGCCCATTTCATGCGTGACGATCACACACGTCATGCCGCCTTCTGCCAGCTGCTGGATGACCTCCAGAACGTCCTTGACCATTTCCGGATCGAGCGCCGAGGTCGGTTCGTCGAACAACATGACGTCCGGCTCCATCGCCATCGCCCGCACGATCGCCAGCCGCTGCTTCTGACCGCCGGAGAGCTTGCGCGGATATTCGTGCGCCTTATCCTCCAGGCCGACCTGCTTCAACAGCTTCATCGCTTTCTCTTCCGCTTCCTTCTGCGGAACCTTCTTTTCCAGCGTCGGGGTGATCGTGATGTTTTCCAGCACGGTTAAATGCGGGAAAACGTTGAAATGCTGGAACACCATGCCGATCTTCTGACGGTGGTGGTCGATATTGATCTTTTTGTCGGCAATGTCCACGCCTTCAAAGATGACCTGACCGCTGGTCGGCTTTTCCAGCAGGTTCAGACACCGCAGAAACGTCGACTTGCCGCTGCCGGAGGGGCCGATGATCGAGACGACCTCGCCCTTATGAATCGTTTCGTTGATTCCTTTTAAAACTTCCAGCGATCCGAAATTCTTTTTCAGATCTTTGACTTCAATTAATTTTTCTCCTGCATTAATCACTGACGCTCATCCTCTTTTCCATATATTGAATGCCCTTCGATAAGACAAAGGTCACGACGAAGTAGATCGCGGCAATGATGATCAGCGGCTGCCAGGCATAGAACTTCGTGCTCATTAACAGCGTCCGCGTATACATCAGCTCGCCGATATAGAAGGTGGAAGCCAGCGAGGTTTCCTTGATCATCGTGACAAACTCGTTGCCCAGCGCCGGCAGGATATTCTTGACCGCCTGCGGCAGAATGATCTTCATCATCATGTGCCGGTTGGACATGCCCAGACTCTTGGCCGCTTCGCTCTGGCCCTTGTCGACCGCCTGAATGCCGGAACGGATAATTTCCGCAACATAAGCCGAGCTGTTGAAGACCAGCGCGATGACGACGCAGGCATATTTGGACAGGTTCAGCCATGGGAAGGCCATCGGCAAAAAGAAGCGGAAGATATACAGCTGCACGAGAATCGGCGTGCCGCGCAGCACTTCGACATACACCGCCGTGATGAATTTCAGCAGCGGATTTTTCGACAGCTTGATGATCGCGATCAGCGCCCCGAAGATCGTGCCGAAGAAGACCGTGATTGCCGCCAGCTTCAAGGTTTCCCACAAGCCGCTCATGAAGATGCCGGAATTCTCCTGGAAGACCTGGATGACGCCCGGCGACTTCTTTGCGACGCCTTCAGAGCCGTCGAATTCAATGCCCAGCTTGGAAGCCAGCGTCTTGGCTTCGTTTTTCCATTGTTCATACAGCCCCTTTTCGTTGATGTCCGCAATTATGTTGTTGATCGCGGCAATCAGCTCCGTTTCGCCTTTTTTAACGGCGAGTACGTTGCCGGCATGCTGATCTTCCAGCGTCGTATCGAAGCGCGCATCCGCCAAGATCAGCGAATTGTCCTTGGATACATAGCCTTTGGCCACGTCGCAGTCGGAAGCCAGCGCATCCACCTTGTTGGTGGTTAAGCTCAGGATACCGATGTCCATCGACGTGATCGTTTCCAGCGTCGCCTGCGGCAGCTGGGTCTGCACATAGTTTTCCTGCAATGAGCCGGCCTGCGCGGCAATCAGTTTCCCATCGAAGCTGGCCAGATCCGGATACTTCTCCGCATCCGCACGGCGGATCATCAGCCCCTGACAGGCCGCTTCTCCGGTTTTGTTAAACCCGTCGGATAATTCAAAGGAATCCTCACGGTCTTCCTTCCAGCCGAAACCGCTGATCGCCATGTCGCTTTCGCCCAGATCGACTGAGCTGAGCACCATCGCGAAGTCCATCGCCTGAATTTCCAGCTCGACGCCCAGCTGATCAGCGATGTACTGCGCCATCATGATGTCGGAGCCGACATACTGGTCCTGTCCTTTCCTGGAATCGTCGATAAACTCCTGCGGCGCAAAGTCCGGCGACGTCGCGACGATCAGTTTGCCCCGCTGCAGGATTTCCTCCAGCCGGTTGGCGGGATTGCCTTGAGCTGGTTGTTCCTCCTCGGCCGCCAGCGACAATCCGGTTGTGATCCACAGGCAGAAAATCATAACGGCCAGGATCAGCGTGTTCTTCATCTTTCTCATATTACCCCTCTTTTCCAAACAAAAAAGCCGTTCCTCTAATCTAGGAACGACTCACATCGCGGTACCACCCTAGTTGCCGGAACAAAAACATCCGACCCCCTCGTTCGTTAACGCAGACTCACGTTTCAGACTACTGCTTTCATCTGAACTTCTCCCAGGTGCGCTTCGCTTTTGACAGTGCCGCCAAACTTTCACTCTGTTTTGGCTCGCTGATGGATATCTCAAGCTACTCTCCTGTTCACTGAATTTTGAATATGGATTCAGTTTAAGCGAAACTGAGACGGTTGTCAAGACGGAAATGAACTGCTTCGCGATAAAAAGAGAAATTTTACATCAATCCATGTAACTTCTTACATTCTTTTTTTATTTGTCCGGCTGCGTTTATTTATCATAGATATGGATGATGTTTTTCAACAGGATGGAAAGACTGCCGTCAGGATTAGTGATGAATTCCACATGGCTCTGATCGTGCATATAATCAATCGGCAAAACGATCGAAATCCCGCTGTCGGTCACCAGCTTCTGCTTTTTCAGCTTGGCGTCGTAGGCGGAGCTGGTCACAACCATCCGCTGCTGGTCCAGACCACGGTCCTGCAGCTTCGCTTTCGCTTCAAACAGCGTCGAAGGATCGTCGACGTAGATTTCCTCAAAGACTTCCTCAAGATTGACTTCTTCCTTTTCCTGCAGCGATTCTGCGACTTTCTGCTTGAACTCGACGCGGCGGTTCATCTCGGTCAGATCGTCGCTGGGATGAATTTCCTGCACGATTTTCTGCGCCGCCTTGATCTTCTCCTTCGGCGTCATATCAAATTTTTGATTCAGCAGCAGTTCCGAAAGCGGCGTAAAGCCTTTTTCCTTCTTTTCAATCAGCTGCGTCAGCCCGGTGAACAGATCAGTGCAGAACTCAAAGCTCACCCCGGCCGACGCGCCGGGCAGCGTCGTCTGGTATTCGACTAACTCCAGCCGGGTCTGGCGTTCATCCTGGCTGAGATGGTGAATCAGCGAGCTGCGGTAATCCAGAATTCCGACATATAAGCTTAAATGCCGGTCGATCTCCAGCAGCGCGAACAGAACATCCGCGCTCTGGCCGCCGTTGCTTTGGCGGTAGTTGAACAGCTTTTCCAGCAGCTGCAGCGTAAACTGGTAAAACACCTGCCAGTCCGAGGCTTTCAGCACCTCATCCAGCTGGACCCCGCCGATGCTGGCCGTTGTGCTTGTGCGGCAGTGTTCGCTGCCCGTCAGACGCTGCAGCCGTTTTTCCAGATAGGTATTTAAAAAGTCCGTCGGTTCCAATTCCACCTGCGAAACCACAGGCATCCCCAGATTCATATCCAGGCTGTGCAGAATCGCGGTTTTTAATTCGATCGTTTCCACGAGCGATTCCTCCTTTATCCTGGGCTTAGTTTACCTTTTTTTCCGCAAAAAGAAAAGACATCTCGTTTCTGAAATGTCCTGCTTCCCCGTTTTACAGCTGCGTCATACCGCCGACGGCAGCGATGATTTCCTCGGTGTCCAGCGTGCTGAACCGGCTGCGGTTAAACCGGATCGTCTTCGACTGCATATCGACGATGACCGACAGATCCACGTTCATATAGAAACCCTTGACCAGACACGTGCGGATCGAATCCTTGGCCAGATCATGCTTGACGATCGCCAGACTTTCCACATCAGTATAGACTGGAATTCCCCGATCTTCCGAATACATCTGAAGTTCTTCCAGACGGATATAATCGACGACGAATGCGTCTAAATTCGCAATCCGGTCGGCGTACTCCAATAACTGTAAGGTCGCGTTTTCCTCCGCCATCAGCGGCACGGCATATTCTTCCACCAGCGTGTTGCCGATGATTTGTGTTTGTTTCTTATTCATCCTGCTCACCCATCCTGCTCCTTTACTTATCATCATTATACTATGTTTTAGGAAAAGTGAATATGCTGAATTGAATAATATCCTTATTTTTTTAATTTCGACAATGTTCGACATAGAAATGATCACAGCGCTTACATTTCCGTTATTTTCCTGCTTATTTAATTATGCTGAAAAGAGTGCCTTTTTCATGCCCGCAGCGATTTAAAAAGTCTGGAATCAAACTCGTTCCAGACCGGTTATCCTGATGAAAGTGACCGAAATCGAGATTGGAAATTTAATTCTATCCTTCCAATCCGTCGATGAACGCCAGCACCTGCGCGACGTCCTGATCCGGCTTTACTTTGTCAAAACGCTTTAAGATGTTTCCCTGCTCGTCGATCACAAACGTCGTACGCGCCACGCCCATCACCTTTTTGCCATACATCATCTTTTCCTGCCAGACGCCATAAGCTTCGATCGCGATCCGTTCAGGATCGGAAAGCAGCGTAAAATTCAGGCTCTGCCTGGCGATGAATTTCTGATGAGACGCCGCGGAGTCTTTGGAGATGCCGATCACCTTGAGATTCCGCGCGGCCAGTTCGGCAAAATGATCGCGATAGCTGCAAGCTTGCTTTGTGCAGCCCGGCGTGCTGTCCTTGGGATAAAAATAGACGACGACCTTCTGCCCCAGGAAGTCATGCAGCGCTACTTCGTTGCCCTCGCTGTCGTTCAGTTTGAAATTATATGCTTTTTCCATGATTGTTCGTCCTTTCTTTGTTTTTTTATTTTTGTCAGCTTTATCATACCCGTTTTTTCGGTTTCTGCCTACTCTGACGCCCGGATTTTCTGCTTCCTTTACCGTAATCAGAGGATATCCATGCAAACTTTTGAAGATAAAGAAAGGAATGGGTATCAGGAAAAGGAATATACAGCGAATACTTCATTGAATTTTGCGAAAAGAAAACAAAAGATGATGATATAATCAACTTGAAAAGACTGCCGATAAAAAGCTGAACTCTAATCCATATTTACTTACTGGCTGAGTTGATCGGTAACAGCTTTCACTCTAACTGGAGGTTAACAATGAAAAAAATCATCGTGGCTGCGGATTCTTTCAAAGGTTGTATGTCCAGCAGCGAGATCGGAGCGCACATTCAGACTGTGACGCATGAACTTCTTCCGGCGGCTGAAGTCACAGTTCTGCCGATCAGCGACGGAGGCGAAGGCTTAGTTGAAGCTGTCGTTAAAAACGGCGGCTTTCTCCGTCAGGAAGGGATGTTCTGCGATCCTCAGTGTCAGCCATGGAGCGCAGTCTGGGCCAGGAGGGGATCGGAAGCCGTGATTGAACTGGCTCAATGCAGCGGGCTGGGTTTATGCCAGCCCCACAATCCTGCTCTGGCTTCAACCTACGGCACAGGTCTGCAAATCAAAGCGGCTTTAAACGCCGGATGCAAAACGATTTATCTGGGTCTGGGCGGCAGCGGCACGCATGATGGGGGATGCGGAATCGCGGCGGCTCTGGGCGTGCGTTTTTTCCATCAGGGAAAAACCTTTCTGCCTACCGGTTTGACATTGGATCAAATCGAAGCGATCGACGTTTCCGGCTGTGAACTGCGAAACTTCGACGCACAGCTGATCTGCCTGTGCGACGTCACAAATCCATTGTTCGGCAGTACCGGGGCAGCCCAGGTGTTCGCCCGGCAGAAAGGCGCAGATGAACGGCTGATCGGCCAGCTGGACCGCAGCACGGAAGCGCTGACGCGCAAAGTGGAAGCCTGGCAGGCCTGTTCCCTGGCAAATCTGCCGGGATTGGGCGCGGCCGGGGCCTGCGGTCTGATGTTGAAAGGGTTGTTCAACTGTGAAATCCGCAGCGGACTAAAACAGCTTTTACAATGGATGCGGCTGGACGAACAGCTGGCGGAAGCGGATTTGATCGTTACCGGCGAAGGCCGGATCGACGCGCAAAGTTTACAAGGCAAGGTCCCGCTGGGCATCCTTCGTCATGCTCAGCAGGCAAACGTACCGGTTCTGGCGGTATGCGGTCAGCTCGGTATGGCGAAAACAACGCTGCTGGAAGCTGGATTTTGCGATGTGCTCGTATTGCAGCAGCCGTCCATGAGCGAGCAGGAAAGCATCCTGCACGCCCCACAGCGGCTGCAGGAAGAATGGAGACACTGGCTGAAACAGAATTTACCGCGGCAGGAACTGGCTGAAAAATCCGTCAGTGTGTCATAAGCGCAGTCAAGAACATTTTCCCGGACATTGGATTATGATAGAATAAGAAAAAGAGCCAAAAGAGGTATACCATGAAAATCCGTCATTACCCTGCCGCTCAGCGACAGAAAATTCAAGCGCTTTTAGACTTCAGCCGGCGGATGCTGCGCACCCAGCGGCAGACCTGCGTTAAAGCGTGCAGCTGGGACGTATCGGAAATTGTCCCCAACAAACCCTTGCCGCCATGGGAAATTTTTGCCGCGGAGGAGGATGACGGTCAGATCATCGGAGCTTTGGCGCTGGATCCTACCCGCTGGCAAATTGATTTGTTAGCGGTCCTGCAGCACCATCAGGGCGAAGGCTTATCCAGCGAACTGCTGCATCAGGCCCGCCGGTTCGCGAAAAAACATCATCATTTTGAGCTGCAGGTGATCGTCCTGATGCCCTCGCTGCCATTCTTTTTGAAAGAAGAATTTACGCTGATGTCCAGCGATCATCATCCGGTCCAGCTGCAGGAACGGTTCTTCATGCGGCAAACGTTGCGGCCGCGGCTGGTGCTGGCGGCGGAGCCCTTTGACGACGGCTGGGACGCCCGGGCGTTTAATGAGAGCCTGCAGGCGCTCGTACCGATTTCTCAATGCCAGTCGGTTTCCTGCAATCTAAGCGACGGACAACATGGATATGTCGACGCGCTGATTGGCCAGTCAGTCTGCCAGCGGGTGACCCTGCCCGTTGATCCGGCTTTCCCTGCCCGAAAAATCAGTTATGCCGTGCGGGGCAACAACGCGATTCTGGAACTTTCCGCGCTCGCTGATGAAACCAGTACCCGGCTTGGCGGTCACCTGATCCTTCATGCCCTCAACCAGGGCTGCCGCCGGTTTTATCTGGTGCTCAGCAACGCCATACCGCAGGATGGCGGTTTGGGGATGCTGGAAGCGCTGGGCATGAAGTTTGTTTACGACGATCTGGGTGAAATCGTCCGGGCAGACGATCAGGAATTGAAGAAAACGCTGCGCGGATTGACGTTCATCGCGCTGTGCGATCCCAAGGATTTATACCGCAATGCCCTACCTGCTTCGCCGCTCATTCGCTGGCTGCAGCAAACTTCGTCCGCCGCCGAACCGGGCGCGGGCGCAGGTTATGGGCTGGGCTATACGATTCAGGTACTGCTGCGCGGGAAATGTCAGGACGGCGTCGCTGCCTTGATGTCGACGATCGGTTTTCGGGAACGGCTGCGCCATGCGGACGCCTTGCTTTGCTTCCGCCAGAAATTCCTGTCGCCTTCCTCCTCCAGTTCCCTGCCTCAGGCTGCGGCGATCGCGCATCATGAAGACATGACGACCATCTTAGTGACGCCGGCAAAGACAAACGCCGCTCAGGCTGAAATTCTGGGCTTTGATCATGTTGTCAATCTGCCGGAAGGACCGTTAAGCGATCAGGATGTTCAAAAGACATTAAGCCGGATTCTTAACGAGCTGAACGGTTTGTAGCCGGAATAGCGGTTCAATTTCATGAAATCTCCTTTCATCATGAAGATGCTGCCCGGAAAACCGGGCATGAGATTCACTGACAATGCAATGACGTGGATCAGCCTGACTCTGGATCATATCGCTGCGTGAAATTTCCGACAGACTGCGCTCTGTCTCGTTTCGTCACAGATCGGAAAAGTCGGAAGGTGTCAGGTCCACGGCGATGATCCCCCCGTTTTCAACGGTCCCTTTGCCAGCCAGAATATCTGGTTCGGTCAGAATCATCAAACTTCAAACGGTGCCTTCGTTCAATGCTGCTTCGAAGAACTGGTCATAATCGCCGCGGAATCGCCGGGATCGTCCAGATGGACAATCAACAACGCGTGCCCAGGGTAGGAATGTTCTTCGCTTGAAGCGCTGTTGGAAGCCGCGCGGAAAAACCTCGGGGTCACACTCCTGCCTCAGCCGCTGGCCCATCAGAAGATCGAAACCCAGCGCTTCACCCCCGTGATCGTCAGTGATTTCTGTTTTGAAAATTCTCTGTCACAGCTTTGTCATAAACAAAAATACAAAACCCCGGCGATGCTCAAACGCATAAGACTGGCGTAAACGACGGCGCAGGACTGACGCAGGATGAAGGCTGAGAACAACGCCGGGATCCGTGCTTTTCTATTTCATGGATGCTTTTGATGCCTTTGTTTTTGTGCATCCCTTTGATAAAGGAACGGGATAAAAACAGATAAAAGCCCCGCAGCTTTCGTTTCTGAAAGAACGGGGCTTTTCATTTTGATTTTCTTGATCCGTACCGGTTCTCGTTACAGGGAATACCGACGGATTCTAAATTTCTGCTTATTTGTTCGCTGCCGCGTTAGCGCCTGCGATCCGGCCGAAGACCATGATATCCGCAATCGCGTCGGAGCCTAAACGGTTGGTGCCGTGGATGCCGCCGGTTACTTCGCCAGCCGCATACAGATTTTCAATGACGTTGCCGTCAACATTGACCACCTGAGCTTCCGGATTGATCTTGATGCCGCCCATCGTGTGGTGGATTGCCGGAATCGACTTCATGATATAGTAAGGACCTTCGCCGAAGGCGATCAGATCGCCGCGCTTGTTGAATTCCTCATCCTTGCCCTTTTCGCAGTATTCGTTATACTTCGCGACGGTGGCCTTCAGGTTTTCCGCGTCGATGCCGAAATGCGCTGCCGCTTCTTCAATCGTGTCGGCTTTTACCAACATGCCGCGTTCGATCAGATCATCATATTCGTTTTGATGCTGCTCGCGGACGCCGGAAGCGACCATCGAAGCTTCGTCCCAGAACAGATACGAGAAGCCGTCGGTGGTTTCCGTAACCGCTTTGGAGATGACGTCGCGGCGTTCCAGTTCCTCAACGAACCGCTTGCCTTCCAGGTTGACTAAGATCGCACGGCCGTCCAGACGGACGTCGCCGACATACAGTAAGCGTCCAGTTTCCGCATCGCAGGTCGGATAGGTCTGGATCCATTCCATGTCGACCAGCTTCGCGCCGATCGCTTCCGCCATCGTGATGCCGTCGCCAGTCGATCCGACGCTGTTGGTGGACAGGATTTTTTCATCCATCATCGGGTTGTACTGCTTGCGCATTTCCAGATTGGAGCCAAAGCCGCCGGTCGCGATGATCACGCCGTTGTGAGCGGTGTAGGTCAGAGTCTGGCCGTCATGCTGGGCTTCGACGCCGATCACTTTGCCTGCTTCGTCCTGGATCAGTTTGGTTGCCGGCGTATCGGTCTGGATTTCGATGCCCAGCTCGTCGCATTTAGCCTTTAACTTCTGAATCGGTTCTACGCCGCTGGCGTTCAGCGGAACCAGACTGCGCTTGACAGAATGACCGCCGAAGAATAACATATTATCCTCAAACTGAACATGCACGTCGTCGCGCAGCCATTCCGCAGCGCTCAGGGCATTTTCAGCCAGAACCCGGACCACTTCCGGATCCGCGATATTGTCGCCGCCCTTCATGATGTCTTCATAGAACAGATCGACGGAATCCTCGATCCCTTCCTTTTCCTGCAGCCAGTTGCCCGGAGCGGCCATTTCCGCACCGGAGATCAGCGTGTTGCCGCCGACCATCGGCATTTTTTCCAGCACGAGAACGCTCGCGCCGTTTTCCTTTGCGGTGATCGCCGCCGCCATACCGGCTCCGCCTGCGCCTAAGACGATTACGTCCGCTTCGGTATTGACGTCCGCAGTTTTCGGCTCGTCGCTGGTCTTCGGCTGTTCCGCAGGCTTCTGCGAACAGGCTGTCAGGCTCAGCGCCATGACGCCCGCTAACGCCAGAAGAGTTACTTTCTTCATTTCTTTTTCCTCCCTTTGACAACATCACTTATTTGTGATTACATTAGCATTATAGCCCGGCAGGACTTGTTTGTATTTGCACAAATTTTCGAAAATTTGTACTTTATCAACCTGAGGTGATCCCCATGAAATTTAAAACCCGAATGATCGTGACATTCAGCGCGCTGATCACCGCCGCCTTTGCGGTTTTGATGAGCCTTGTATACCTGACCGTTTCCCATGCCAATCAACAGCTGGTCTCCTCCACCAGCGTCCAGCTGTTCGACGCCAAAGCCCGCGAAGCCGGCGACTGGCTGGCCCAGCGTGTCAGCGAACTGGAAATCATCGCGCTCAGCCCGGCGGTGCAGTCGATGGATTTTGACCGCATCCGGCCGTTTGTCGAAACGCTCAACGCCGACGTCGGACAGCGCTATGGCAATCAATGGGGCACCTTCGCCATCGGCATGCGCGATGGGATCGGCTGGGTGGCCCAGGATAAGACGATCGACGTATCCGGCCGCGATTATTTTGAACGTGCAATGACCGGTGATGAACCATTTATTCTGAGCGAACCGGTCACCTCCAAGACCGACAACGCCCCGATTGCCCTGATCTGTTATCCGCTGCGCAAAGACGGTGTTCCGTATGGTTTCATCAACGGCGCGATCGCGCTCAACCGGCTGACGGAGCTGGCGCAGGGGATTGACTTCTATGACGGGGTATCGTGGATTATGGACAGCGAGGGACGCAACTACACCGTGCTGCCGGAAGCGCTGAGCAGCGCGAAGCTGGCGCAGTTCGCCGAGCATCTGAAAGTGGATCCGCCGACATCCACCCGTTATGTCTCGGACGGCAGTTCGTTTTTCTACTTTACGCCGATCCCGATGACGGAGGATTGGTTTTTATGTACGCAGGTGCCGCGTTCCGTCTTGATGCAGAACACCTATTCTTTATTGGGAACGCTGGCGATGGTATGGATCGTCTTGTTAGGCGTGACGATCTTCGCGGCGATCCTGCTTTCCCGCACGATCAGCCGGCCGCTGGCTCAGCTGTGCGCGACGATGGATCAGGCCGGGACCGGCGATCTGAGCATCCGGGCCGCGGAACAGGGCGGTGATGAAATCGCAACGCTGGCCCGCTCCTTCAACAAGCTGACGGCCCAGATCCAGCGACTGATGAACCAGCTGATCGATCAGGAAAAAGCAAAACGGCGGGCCGAGCTGCGGATCTTGCAAGCTCAGATCAACCCGCACTTTCTCTACAACACGCTCGATATGCTGCATTGGATGGCTTATGATCACAACGATGAAGACATGCTTCAGCTGATCAGCACGTTATCCAGCTTTTACCGGATTTCCCTGAGCCGCGGCGACGAGTTCATTCCTCTGCCGCGCGAGCTGGATCATGTCCGGTATTATCTGGAAATTCAGAAAATGCGGTTTGCGGATCAGTTTGATTTCACGATTGAAGCTTCGCCTGAAACGCAATCGTTGTTAATGCTGAAGCTGCTGCTGCAGCCGCTGGCGGAAAACGCGGTTGCGCATGGCATCAAGCCGTGCCCGCATCCGTGTACGCTGTCGATTCAGGCGCGCCGCATCGGCAAAGATGTGGAGATGAAGGTCAGCGACAACGGTGTGGGAATGGACTCCGAAACGCTCGGCCAGCTGCGCCGGGCGTTCGACACGGGAAAAAGCAGTCTGGGCTTCGGCCTGGTCAACGTCCACCAGCGGATTCGTTTAACCTATGGCAAGGACTACGGACTGACACTGGACAGCGTAAGCGGACAGGGCACGGTGGTTACGGTGCGGATTCCGGCGATTGAGGAGGAATATGATGTGGAAAGTATTGATTTGTGACGATGAAGCGATGACCCGGCGGGGCTTGACCAGGATGATCGGGCATTGCCGTCAGGATATGGAAGTCGTGGGCGCCGCGGCCCAGGGAGAAGAAGCGTGTGCGATGATCGAACAGCTGCGGCCGTCGATCGTCTTCATGGATATCAACATGCCGTTAGTCAGCGGTCTGGAAGTCATTGAGCGCTACCACGAGGATCCGCGGCTGCGATTTGTGATCATCTCCGGCTACAGCGACTTTGAGTACGCGCAGAAAGCATGCCGCTACCATGTCGTCGATTACTTGTTGAAGCCGGTCACTGAGGAACAGCTCAGCGCCGTGCTGGATCGCTGCGCGGCGATGCTCCAGCAGGAGATCACAACCTCCCGGATCGTGGTCCCGCAGCATCAGGACCGCCGGATGATCACGCAGGTGCTGCAGGAAATTGATCGCCGGGCGACGGACAGCGAGTTTTCGCTCAATCAGCTCTCTGAACAATTTCATGTTTCCGCTTCCTATCTGTCGCGGATCATCAAAGAAGAGGTCAACTGTACGTTCAGCGAACTGATCAACGAAAAACGGCTGACGAAGGCGCGGACGATGCTGCTGAGTCCAGAGCCGTATCTGATGTGGGAAATCGCCGAACAGTGCGGCTTCACGTCGCAGCATTATTTCTGCCGGGTATTCAAAAACCGCTTCGGTCTCAGTCCCCAGCAATGCCGCCAGATGATGAAGGAAGAAAAACAAACGTCGGAGGATTCCCGTCATGAATGATCTTGAAAAAGCTCATGTTTTCTCCGTGCATTACAAAGCGCAGTGACTCCAGGATCAGCGCTGCGGATGTTTCTAATGTCCTGCCATTTTCGATCCCCGGAAAATCACGGAGTGGATCGACGATCCGGCAGGGACGGCCGTTTGTCCTTATTGCGGCATGGATTCCGTCATCGGCGAGTCCTCCGGTTATCCGATTACCCGCAAGTTTTTACAAAGAATGCAGAAATATTATTTCTGAGATCCGGGCTTAATTCTTACGATTCGCAAAATGATAAAGGGAACGAACATTCAAGATCCTTCATCCGATCGTTGACTTCCGTTCCCTTTTTTCATTACTTCATCGTTTCTTATTTCAATATTATTTCCTTGCAAAGCCTGACTTGGAAAACTTCATTTTAAACTTATTCCTGAAATTTGATCCGCCGGACAGCCGCTCAGTCGTTTTGATGCAGCGCCTGAGGGTTCAGCGTGACGTGAAAATCTTCGGCCAGCGCAATGAAATCCTCCGTTGTGATCGTCTGCCGCTTATGCGGAGTGACGGAAAGCACCTTGATCAAAATCTCGGCAGACTTCTCAATCGTGTGCATCAAGCCGAACGTTTCATCAAAATCTGTTCCTGAACAGAACAATCCATGATGCGCCCAGACGACGGCGTTCACCTGTTCCATCTGCACACTCGTCACCTCGGCGATCGCCCGGCCGCCCGGCACCATCCATTTCACCACGCCGACCCCCTCTGGAAACACGACCGGACATTCCGTCGCCATTTCCCACAGCTCCCGCGTAAAGACCGCAGGTTCCAAAGGCAGGATAAACGTCAGGGCGATCAGGTTGGCTGGATGGGCATGATAGATCACACGGTGCTTCCCCTGCGTGACGCGTTTTTTCACCTCATGATTCATAAGATGCGTCGGCAGCTCGCTGGTCGGTCTTCCGCCTTCGGTCAAGCCCCAGACAATCCGGTACTGCGTGCCGTCGGCGCTGATCTCGATGATCGCCAGATTGGCGGCCGGATTCAGCTCGACGTTGCGCATATATTTGCCGCTTCCCGTCACGGCGAAGAACTCGCCGGCCAACCCCGGCACCTTGGCCGTGATCGGCTGCCAGGGCTGGCCAAAATCCAGCTGATTGTGAATCGTCTCAAGCTCGGTCTGCGGGATGCGGTACGACAGATTGCCGCCGTTGCGCTCGTGCCATCCTTGCCGGAAGCCGTCGCCGCACATCCGAATCATTCCCTGCATCCAGGGTGTTTCCAAACATTTCATCCTTGTTCCTCTTCCTCCCGTTTTGCCAGAACACGACGTTCATAGTCCTGTACGACTCTCAGCCATTCCTGCTCGCCCGGTACGCCCTGACGTTGACAGAAAGTCTCCCAAACCGCCCCCAGCGGCGCCATTTTCAGCTGTTCCTGCAGCGCCATCAGTTCGGTGAAACGGCGCTGTCTTTGCAGCTCAGCCAACGTTGCCTGCGGCATTAACAGGGCGTTGAGCAGCGCTTTGCGGACACTGCGCACGCCGATTGCCCACGCCGCGATCCGGTTGATGCTGGCGTCAAAATAATCGGTTGCGATGCGGATCCGGCGGACGTCATTGCGGATGATTTCCTGAGCAATCTGCCGCGTTTCATCGTCGTACAGCACGACGTGATCGCTGTCCCAGCGCACCGGCCGGCTGATGTGCAGCGCCAGCTCATCACTGAACAACAACATCGACGAAATTTTATCGCTGATCATTTCCGTTGGATGGTAATGCCCGGAATCCAACAGACAAAGCAGCTGATTCTGTGCGGCATAATTCATGTAAAATTCGTGCGAGCCGACGGTGTAGCTTTCGATCCCGATGCCGAACACCTTCGATTCCACGGCAATCTTCACCTTCGAGCGGTCATAATCCAGCGCCAGAATCTGATCGAGCGAAGCTTTTAACCGGGCGCGCGGAGAAGTCCGGTCGGCTGGAATATCCTTTAATCCGTCGGGAATCCAGATGTTGACCAGACTTGTGTCTTCCAGTTGATCCGCGAAAGCTTCAGCGATTTTGATGCAGGTTTGACAATGGCGGATCCAGAACTGCCGGATTGCTTCATCTTCGCTGGAAAGCGTCGCAGCCTCCGCCAGCGGATGTCCGAACAGCGTCGGATTGAAGTCCAGCGCCAGTCCGTTTTCCTTCGCGAAAGCGATCCACGGCTGGAAATGCTCCGGCTTCAGCTGATCGCGGTCCACTTTTTGGCCAGGCTCAAATACGGCATAGCTGGCATGCAGATTCAGCCGATGCTTTCCAGGGAGCAAGTGCAGCGCCGTTTCAATATCCTGCTTCAGCTGTGCGAAATTCCGCGCGCGGCCGGGATAATTGCCGGTTGCCTGAATCCCGCCGGAGACCGCCCCGGCCCCGTCGAAGCCGATCACATCGTCGCCTTGCCAACAATGAATCGAGATGGGAATTCCGGCAAGCGTGTTCAGCGCCGCTTCCACGTCAACTCCCAGAAGCGCGTAATCCGCAGCGGCCAGCCGGAATTTTTCTGATGAAACCGTCATGTTTTTTCCCTCCTTATGAAGAATATCGAGATCTGCCATCAGGACGTTGCGTCATGATCTGATCCTCTCCTTATTCCTGTTATTTCAAATAGAACACCGGGATTAAGTCCACGCTGACCGGGCTGTTGTCCGGGTTGGTTTCCATCAACTCCGCCATCGAATCCCACCACTTCCGGCAGATTTCCGTTTGCGCCGAAGCCGCCCAGCGCTCCTCGTCCTCAATCTCTAACACCGCGAACAACGTCAGCGTTTTGGGATCGAGAAAGATCGAATATTCATGCCCGCCATAGTCGTGGATCATCTGCTTCATCTGCGGCCACAGCTGATCATGCCGCCGTTTGTATTCTGCTTCCTTGCCGGGGTACAACTTCATTTTAAACGCTTTGCGAATCATTTTGACTGCCCCTTTCCGCGCCTCTTCCTCCGCTTTCTTTTCCAGTTTCAGTATAGCAGAAATCAAGCGGGAAAAGTAAAAAGCTTCGCTGTTTTTTCAGGAAAAGCAGCGAAGCGATAAGAAGTACAGTATTGACAGGACAGGAATTTCCGTTATTCCTCAGTCCAGCATTCTTCAGCCAGCCGCATACCGGCCTGAATGACCTGATTGATGTAGCGTTTTCTGACCTCGGCGAAGTTCACGCTGCCCCAGCGCCAGCCGCCGGCTTTGGTCTCAGGCAGCGGATGACCGTCCGACGCCAACAACATCGCCGCGGCCGGGATGCCGTAAACCGCGCAGACCTGAAGCAGGGCGGCGGCTTCCATGTCGACCCCGGCGCAGCCCAGCGCACGCCAGGCCGCCTCCTTGTTCATCGTCTGGCGATACACCGCATCGGTGGTCACGGTATCCAGAGACTTGACCGGCAGCGTCTTCGCCATCGCCTGATTCAGAAAAGCGCGCAGCGCAGGATCGGCCCCCGCCCATTCGCAGTTTTCAGCATAATGTCTGGACGTGCCTTCCTCACTGTAAATCCGCGCCGGAATCAGAACGTCCCCCACCTGCGCCCGGGGATCGAAAACGCCGCACAAGCCAGCGACGATCACCTTCTTTACGCCGAGCGCCACCACGGTTTCCAGCGTATCAACCGCCGCCGGCGCGCCATAGCCGCCTTTCGTAAAGCAGACACGCGGAGCATTCCGCAATCTCAGACACGGCGGATTATCCAGAAAACAGGGCAGATGTTCACTGATCACCTCACAGGGATAATCCTGACGCAGCTGATCGAGCGCCCGCCCCATTTCAAACAGCACGCACACCTCCGGCAGAACTGGCGGCGCTGAGGTACCGTGACTGCTTTTCACATGCCGCTGGGCCGTGATCACCGCTTCGCTGCGGTCTTCCGGATCAAACCAACGCATCTGGATCCTCCGATTCCCGCGCGGCCAGAATCACCGGAATCATCATTTCCTCCACACCCAGTCCCGCGTGCTGGCCCTTAAACGGCGGCTTCCCGTTTTCCCACAGACCAAGGCAGCTGGAACCGATCGCAACCGCGAAAACATCGCCGAGGAATTCCCGCGTCCGCGGATGGATCGGACCCGGACCGAACAGTCCTTCGTCCAGCCAGGTTTGCGAGGGTTTCAATACGAACCGGTCGCCATATTTCCGTTCAAACTTTTCCATGAACTCCGCCAGCCGTCCATCCTTCACAAAGAACGCTGTGCCGCGCGGCTCCACCGTCGGACCAAAGCGCAGACAGTCCAGCAGCTCAGGATCCTCTTTCAGGTTGATGTTGTCGACGTCGACCTGTCCATGATCAGCGATGATGATCAGGCCCGTCCGCGGATCCAGCTCGCTGGCCAACCTGCGGCAGCGCGCGTCGATCTGCTTCAATTCCTCCGTACACGCCGGATCCGAGGGACCTTTCACATGCATCAGGGAATCGAAATGATCCCAATAGGCATAGATGAACTGCGCGTCCTGAGCCTGGCTGTGCGTGGCGATTTGATCGCACAATTCATCGAAGCTGTGCGCCCCGCCTTCGCGGAAAGCGGGATACAGCTCCAGCGCCGTTTTCCCCTGCCGGATCAGCTCTTCCTTCTGATTCAGAAACGGGATATGCGTATACGAGTAATCGAGATAGCTTCGCTCTCCGTAATAGCTGCGGTTCATGAACAGAATCAAGGAATCATCCAGTTCCTTAAAATATTGATGCCAGCCGATCCAGCCGTTTTCCGCCGGGGATTTCCCGCTGAGCACGCTGGTCGTCGCGGCCGAGGTGGTTGAAGGATAGACCGTCGTCACTTCCTTGAGCTGATGCGTCCGCAGAAAGCTGTCCTTTTCCAGTTTGGTTTCCAACAGCCGGGCGCCCATCCCGTCGATCAACAGCACGACGATCTGATTCCACTGATGGTCAGCCAGCCAGGCGCTCACCTGCGGATCCGCCGGGTGATGGACGCTCAATCCAAGCTGCTGCCGCCAGGCGTTGATCACGCTCAAGATTCCTTTGCGGTAATCGGGTTTTATCAATTCCATAGACTTAAACCTCCTTTTTTCTCAAATGCAAGCCGCCGTTCTGCGCTTGGCGAACAGAACTTGAAAACTCTGCCGCCGCAATCTCAACCGGCTTCTCTGATCTTCATTTTACTCAATCCCAAGGGAAAGAACAAAGGTTTTGCGATGAAAATTATCTGTTCCCGATAACTTTTACTTTTCGATTCCCCTGCGCCGAGGTAAAATAGATCGGTGAGGGATTAGAATTATGGAATTATTAAATGAGATTTTCAGTCAGTTCAACGCGGTACTGTGGGGGCCGCCGTTGATTCTTCTGCTTTTGGGCACGCATCTGTGGATGACCGTCCGCACCCGCGGCGTGCAGCGCTGGGTCTTCAAGGGAATCAAATTATCGGTCACGCCGGATAAAACCGAGGGGGATATCAGTCCGTTCGCGGCGCTGACGACAGCGCTGGCGTCCACGATCGGCACCGGCAACATCATCGGCGTGGCGACCGCAATCGTTTCCGGCGGGCCGGGCGCAGTGCTGTGGACATGGCTGACCGGGTTGTTCGGCATCGCCACTAAGTATGCGGAAAGTCTGATCGCCGTCAAATACCGCCGCAAAACGGAAGACGGCACCTATCTGGGCGGCGCGATGGTCGTGCTGGAAAAAATCGGCCATCCCAAACTGGGCGTGGCGTTCGCGCTGTTAACCGGGCTGGCGGCGTTTGGCATCGGCTGCAGCGTCCAATCCAATGCGATTGCCGACGCGCTGGTTACCAATTTTCATTTCAACGCTTCGCTGGTCGGTCTGGTGCTGGCGGCCGTGACGTTCTTAGTCATCTTCGGCGGCGTCAAGTCGATCGCCAACGTGTGCGAGAAGCTGGTTCCGTTCATGTCGTTATTTTATACGCTGGGCTGCTTCTACATTCTGTATTATAACCGGGCGTATCTGCTTCCGGCGATCGAGCTGATTCTGCAGGCGGCATTTACGCCCCGGGCGATGGCCGGCGGGTTTATCGGCAGCACGATCATGACGGCCTGCCGGTATGGCTGCGCACGCGGTTTGTTCTCCAATGAATCCGGGATGGGGTCGGCGCCGATCGTCGCCGCCGCAGCCCAGTCGCGCAATCCGGTCCGTCAGGCATTGATCTCCTCGACCGGCACGTTCTGGGACACTGTCGTCGTCTGCCTGATCACCGGCCTGGTGCTCGTTTCCAGCATCCTCGCCAACCCGGCGATCTCCACGATCGGCCTGGAGGGCGGCGAACTGACAACGCTGTGCTTCGCGCAGATTCCCGTCATCGGCACGCCGCTGTTGATCTTCGGCATCCTGACGTTCGCCTACTCGACGATTCTGGGATGGAGTTATTATGGCGAACGATGCATGGAGTATTTATTTGGTAAGAAGATCTTGAAGCCGTACCGTGTTTTGTGGATCGTCGTGCTGTATCTGGGCTGCACGATGAAGCTTGATCTGGTGTGGACGATCGCGGACACACTGAATGGCCTGATGGCGATTCCGAATCTGATCGCCGTGCTGCTTCTGACCCAGGTCATCGTCAAAGATACGCGGTATTATCTGGATGAAGGCCATCTGGACGAAACCGATCCGGATATGGAATGATCTGAACAAGACACAATTAAACCAGACCCCATGAGGAACGAAACGTTATAATCCTGCAGGATTGCGGCGTTTCGTTTTTTTTTCAGGTTTCTGCCGCGGGTTCGAAACAACAAAAGCTCTTTTTCCTCAGGCAGAAGAAAAAGAGCTTTTCGTGTCAATCATTTCATTATTAAGTATCGTTAATGAAGGAGGATCGCTTTCGCAATTTATGAGTCTGTCGTTTTCAGCCGGGCCTGGACAACGAAGCGATGCGTCGGTTCGATCGCCGAGCTGCAGGTGATGAGCGTCAGCTGACCCGTCCCATCGCTCAGCAGCACAGAATTGTCCTGCGGCGTTACGGTCAGGGTTTGATAGACCTCATAAACCACCGAACTGCTGCCTTGTTGAAGGATGATTTCAGCGCCGATTGCGATTGAAGGCAGATCGTGAAAGAAACCACCCACGACATTGCGGTGACCGGCGATCACGCAGTTGCCCGGACCGCCCGGTTCCCCGGTATTTTCCATGTGACCCAGACTTATCCTCAGTGTTTGCGCCGCGGTGCCTTCGCACACCGCTTCCTCCAGATCCAGCGACGGAATCCGCAGCAGCGCCGGGCCGTCCGCGAACGAGAATCGGGCATCGTCATCCATGAATTCTGTTGTCTGCGCTTCTTCGTGAATCCCCTGAGTCCTGCGGGTCTGCGCAATCAGCGCTTCCCGTTGCTTCAGTTCCAGAATCCGGCTGCCTACCGTCGTGGAAACCAGAAGAATCCCGGCGCCCAACAGGATCAGTCCGAAAATTTTCGCTTTCATCCGTGGCGGCGCTTTTTCAATGTCAGCGCCAGTCCCGCGGCAATCAGAATGAAGCCGCCGGCCAGTGCCAGCACAAACTCCCGATCTCCGGTATAAGGCAGAACGGCTGCCGGGGCCGAAGACGCCGGCGTTTCAGATTCTGGTTGTTCTGGAGCTGGCGGGGCCGGATGTTTCTGATTGATCACAGCGTGAATTTCCAAACCGCTTTCCTGACCTCTCAGCGCACTGGCAACACCGTCGGCGTCGACCGTAACCTCAAACAATTCGTCCGTTTTCTCATACCCCTGCGGAGCGCTCAGCTCTGCGATCACATAGGTCTGGCCCAGTTCCAGATCCGTGAAATGAACCTGGCCGTGATCGTCGCTGGCAGCCTGGGAAAGCTGCGTCGTTTCATCAAAGCTGCCGCTTTCCGTTTTATAAATCGCAAAGAGCGCGCCGGAGACCGGCTTGCCATACTGATCTTGTTTCAGGAAGACAACCTCCCCACGCAGCCGCGCATCGCTGACCTTCAAAAGCTGAATCGTCCCCGCTTTCGCGGTGATTGTCACTGGATATTCCGTAGTATCGAGCACAAATCCCTGCGGTGCGTTCAATTCCTTCACTACATATTCGTTCTCGCCCGCCTTTGTTTTCAGCGCGGTAAACAGCGCTTTGCCCTCGCTGTTGGTGACGACCTTCTGCATCAGGTAGGTTTCGCCCGCGGCATTTTTTGCGTACAGACCATATTCGGCCCCCGTGACCGGCGTATTGTCATCCGCTGCGGTTTTCGTCAGCTCCAGACTGGCGCGTCCGGGGATCCGCATCGCCGAACCGGCGGAATATTTCGACTGGAACTGGATTGCATCGCTGTTGGCCAAACCGCTGCTCTGATCTCCCATCCCGGCCAGGTTGGACAGCGCAAACTCACCTTTGGCGGCGACGTTGACAAAGGCCGAATAGTGCAGCACATAGGAACCGTTGAGATCCAGCGCGGCAGGCAGCATAAACACCGCCTGATTGCCATTGACCTGAACGGCTGTTCCTTCAATCGTATCCGTTTCCTTGAAATCGCCGTTGGCTTGAATTTCAGCTTGCTTTAAAACAACGCTGTCGGGATCCAGAAGTAATTCCTCACTCATTGTATCGGTGATGACAAGACCGTCCGGGCAGACCGTACTGAGATCTGCCCCGGCCTGGTTGATTTTGATCGTATAGTCGACGGTGTATTGATCGCTGTGAACGACGCTCGATTTGTCAAATGCCGTATTGGCGATCTCAAGCTTGGTCCCGTGGCTGACTGGCTCGCCTTCCTGCTTTTCCAGAACAGCGGTGTTCGTCAGCTTTAACAAAGCGTTCGCGTCGCTGGATGTATTGGATTGATCAAACCGGAACCCCTCGGGCAGATTCGTCGCATTCACGTCCAACACCGTGTTAAAAGTCAGTGTGACCTGTTCATGCAGCGTGCCCAGATCGATCTGAAGCTCGTTATTCACAATCACCGGCGTCATCGGAACATCTTTGTTTTGTGAAGCATACCGGACAGTCAGACTGTTTTCCACATACCGCAGATACTCCGGCAGCGCATCCTTAACCCGAACATCTGTCAGCTCGGTACCGTTTTGATTGACGACAATCTTCCAGCGAAGTTCATGAGTTTGATAATCATAACCTTCCGCGCTCTTCTGAAGCACTGTGCTGGAAAACTGTGGCTGGCCGGAGGCGGTCAACGTCGGAATGGCATCGGAACCGAAGGCCACCTTGTTATGAAATTTCATTTTCGCATTATCCGCATAGAACAGCGGATCGGTCGCTTCGGTTTCATACTGGAACACAATCATTTCGTTAAAGGTATTCGTCTGACCGTCAGCGTTGGCGATCAGAATCTCATAATCCTGTGTCGTCTCAGTTGTCTTATCAGCCAGCGGATTGATTGTGATCGTATACCCTGTTTTCGGCGTGATCACCTGAGCGTTGCCGATATATTTCTGATTGGCCGTGGTCAAGGTATCAATAATCGTTCCATCCTGAACATCCAGAAGATTCTTATTCAGCGTCACTGTCCAGGTAATCCGGCGGGTCGCGGCATTGTAGCTCGCGGATTTTTCAACAACGCTGGTCGGCAGCTTGTGGTTTTTTTCAATGACCGGCGTGCCGTAATCGCGGGCTGGTTCCGGACCGGCGCCGTCCGGATCCCAGTTCATCTGCAGCCACGCCTTGTTGTTCAGATTTGTATTGACGTTCTGCGCTGTCAGATCGAGATCAAAGTGCGTGAGATAGGTGATCACGTATTCGGCTTCCTGCGGATGATTGATCGTCAGCAGTTTCTGATCACCGCCGCTTCGCCCATCAAAGGCAGGATTTAACAAAACCTCAGAGGGAACGGAATTTCCGTTCACCGTAACGTTGGCGTCCGCTGCGCTGAAGCTCAAGCGATCTTCCAATTCGTCGTAAAGGGTAATCGTGTTAAAAGGCAGCGACTGGGTATGCACGACGAGCTTCCAGGTCATCGTCTTGTTGACAAGATCATAACTTTCGCCGGTTTTCATCAGCCAGCTGTCGCCCTTGACCCGCACCTCCCCCTGCGCCTCGGACAGTTTTGCCGAGCCGTCCGGCTGCCAGAGCTGGGCCGTATTGGTCACGGTCATCCCTTTGGAAGGATCTGCCAGCTGACCATCGTCACCGATAAACACCGCGGGGGATGGTATGGTCTTGTATGTGATCACTGCATCCTGACTTAATGGCTGGTCAAGTGTGACCCGCAGCGTCTGCCCGTCGACCTGAACTGCAGGATGCGTCTGCTGCGAACCGACTTTCAGTGTCAGCGAATTGTCGACATAGGTCTGCTTCGCTGTCAGTTCATCGCAAAACAGAAATCCCGTCGTATATTGCGGAGCATTCTGTTCCTCATCAAACGGCGCGATTTGCCTGCTTAACGAAACTGTCCAGACAATCGTCCCGGAATTCTCATAGACGCCGCTTTTTGCGGTAACGGCCGGATCCTTGAGGGCATTGTCTGCAATGGTCAGGCGAATGGAGCGGTCTGTCCCTAAACTCATTTCCACATCCTGCCGGCCGCCGATTTCATCCATGTCCAATCTGGCGCTGAATTCAAAATTCATTGCATAAATTGGCAGGACGCCCAGATCTTCTTCGAAGACAAGCTTGATCTGATCCTTCTGCGCCCCGGCAGTGACGTGCGCTACCGTCTGCCCGTCAATCTTGATTTCCTGATTCAGATTCGGATGACTGTTTTCGATATATTCCGGGATTGCGATGTCCCACTCGCTGCCCGGCAGATTCATGGATTCCTCCAGTGGTTTCAGCGTGTAGCGTAAAATTAACGCGTCTTCTGCGGCGACGCTGTCTCCGTTATTTAACGCGGAATCTCCGCATAAAAGTTCAACCTTTTCGATTAACTTTGCGCCATCCCCTGCGGCCTCTGCGGATACTGTGGGCGGCATCATCGCTTCCAGAGGCAGCACGCAAAGTCCGATGCAGCATAAAAACTGGAATAACTTCCTCATATTTCTCTCCTCAATCATTATTAAGCATGCGCTTAACAATGAGTTTATCATAGCGAAAGAACCAATTTATGACAAAATACAGTTTTTAATCGCATTTTTCAGTAAAATCATCTATACTAAAACCATGAGAAAACAAACGATAGACGCAGGACAGATTTTGGAAATTACAATCGCCCAAGCCGCCCGGGAAGGACTGGTGAACTTGTCCACACGCAGAATTGCAAAGGAATGCGGAATCAGCGAGGGCAGCATCTTTCATTACTTTCACAGCAAACCGGAGCTGTTAACAGCGTGTTTTTATCATGTTGACAGACAGGTTGACGAGCAGCTGAAACAGGCAGACGTCAAGTTGTTTTCCCTGCGCCGGAGCATCCGCGAGTTGTGGTTTTTGTATTTCGGTTATTTCGCGTCGCATGGCGATCACGCCAAATTCTACTCACAATTCCGCCATTCCTCCTTCTATACCCACGACGTCATGCGCGGTCAGACTGAATCCTTCGCTTTTTTTACCAATTTTGTCGAGTTAAACAAAAGCGCAATTTTAATCCGCTCCGAGGTTTTCTGGGAGTTTGTCATCGACACCACACTAAACCTGGCCGTCAATGTTGCCGACGGTAAATTTCCGGACAGTCCCAAGGACCGTGAGCGGTATTTTACCTTGATCGCCAAAGGTCTGGGCGGCGTTCTGTCGCCGGGAAAGTCGTGGGCTGAAAAATAACTTCTCATTTCATTTCGCAAATGAAATGTCTTATTGACCTTCAGAAAAAACCGGTTTCCCTTCGTTCCGCTCAATTTGCGGAGCTTGGAAAACCGGTTTTATTTGGCTTTCAGGTAATTTCAGGCTTATGCTTTCTTTAAGAATGCGACATAAGCACGGTAGGCTTCATAGACGTCCGCTTTGGAAACGACTTCCCATGGGGCGTGCATATTCTGCACGGCGATGCCGGCGTCAATGACTTCCATGTTGTAATTCGCCAGGATATAGGCGATCGTTCCCCCGCCGCCCTGATCGACGCGGCCCAGCTCAGCGGTCTGGAACATGACGTCTTCCTCGTCCATGATCCGGCGCAGCTCGGCGATGAATTCCGGATTGGCGTCGTTGCATCCGCTCTTGCCGCGGGATCCGGTGTATTTGTTGAAGACGATGCCCTTGCCCAAGAACGCTGTATTCTTCATTTCATTGACCGACGGATAATTCGGATCATAGCCGGCGCTGACGTCGCTGCTTAACATCTTACTGTTCTGCAGAGCGCGGCGGACTTTCAGCTCGCTGTAATCGCCCATTGCGTTGAGAATCTCCGCGACAATGTTCTCAAAGAAATGCGAGTGCATGCCGCTGGCGCCATTGCTTCCGACTTCTTCCTTGTCAACCAACAGGCAGACGCTGGTGCGCTGCGGATTTTCCATCGCGAAGGTTGCCAGCGCTGAGGTATAGGCGCAGACGCGGTCGTCATGGCCATAGCCTAAAATCAGACCGCGGTCCAGACCGTAATCGCGCGCTTTGCCCGCGGGAACGACTTCGATTTCCGCAGACAGGAAATCTTCTTCCTCCATGTTGTATTTTTCTTTTAACAGAGCCAGAATCGCTTTCTTGACCGGCTCTTTTTCGTCTTCGCCGCCCTCGGCCGGGATGCTTCCGACCAATACGTTTAAGTCTTCGCCTTCGACGACCTTCGCCCCGGTCTTCTGCATCTGATCGGCGGAAAGATGCACTAACAGATCGCTGATGCCGACAACCGGATCGTTTTCATCCTCGCCGATGTTCAATTCAATCCGCGTGCCGTCTTTCTTGAAGACGACGCCGTGCAGCGCCATCGGATGGGCGACCCATTGGTATTTTTTGATTCCGCCATAGTAATGCGTATCCAGCAGCGTCAGTCCCTGATCTTCATAGATCGGATGCTGCTTCAGATCCAGACGCGGGGAGTCGATGTGCGCCCCGACGATATTCATGCCCGCTTCCAGCGGTTCACTGCCGATCACAAACAGTGCGATATCCTTATCTTTATTGACGGCATAGAGCTTATCGCCGGCCTGGATTTTAGCGTTTGCCGCCAGAACCTCGTTCAGATCCCGGTAGCCGTTTTCCTTTGCCAGCCGGACCGTTTCCCGCACGCATTCCCGTTCCGTTTTGCATACGGAAATAAAGTGCTTATACGCTTCGTTGAAGGCAAACAGGGCTTCGCGCTGTTCACCCTGCGTTTTATTCCATACTGTTTTCATTCGATTACAATCCTCCTGTGTATTATTATAAACAAACTCCCGCAGGACACAAGCGGAAAACCGGGTTTTCTTACATTGACATTTGTAAATATAGCTGTTACGATATTCTAAACGCAGAGATCTGTACAAATCTTTCCCCGGGGGATCGAAAGAAAGCCGGGTAATCTCTGATCCGAATCAGACGGAATGGGGGAAAAATTGGAAATGCAGCGATTACATCTATATCAGTTGGGTCCGCGGGCCTATGCGCTTTCGCGGAAAAAAGAAATCTTCAAGCGGAATTTTCAGGATCGGATGCATCGAATTCACTTTGCCCAAACGTACAGCGAAGCGTGCCTGCCGGTCGTCGTCAACAAGCATAATTCGCTGATCCGACGAAAGCTGGGCAAGGTTGATCAGCAGCTGCAGGAAAACAAGGCGGTAAATCTGGCTCTGGCTGCGCCCAGACTCACGCATTTACTGATCCGACCCGGCGAAACGTTTTCGTTCTGGCATTGCGTCGGAGAGTGCACGGCGGAAAAAGGATATCGGGAAGGATTGACGATCTCCGGCAATCATCCGTCCTCCAGCATCGGCGGCGGCATGTGCCAGATGACCAATCTGATTCACTGGATGGTACTGCACAGCTCCCTGACGATTACCGAGCATCATCACCACGGCCGGTTTGATCTGTTTCCGGATTTCGGCCGGCAGGTGCCGTTTGGAACGGGGACTTCTATCGTTTATAACTATCTAGATTACCGGGTCGAAAACCGAACGTCCGATACATTTCAGCTTGTGATCGAAACAAACGAGCGCTATCTGTGCGGCGAGCTGCGCTGCGATCATCCGCAGCCGCTGAAATATCATATCTACGAACAGGACAGCGGTTTCACCTGGGAAAAAGACGGCGCTTACCGGCATAATATCGTGCGGCGCAAGGCGATCAACAAAGCCAGCGGGGAAGTGGCGTTTGATCAGGAACTGATTGTCAACCATGCCAAGGTGATGTACGATCCCAAGCTGATCGACCCTGCATTATTCCGCGAATCCGGCTTCTGGAATCGTCAAAAATAAGCAGAAAAAACGCGTTTCAGGAAAATTATGCCTGATTTAAGCGCGTTTTTAAGTTTATAAGACAGAGTGTAACAACCTCTGTTTCGATTTAATGAAAAGAAGAGAAAGAAACTATTCCCAAGCAGTTCCCGGGAAATTTTTTTGAGAAGAACCTATACTTATGATAACTCCATTAGAGATTTCTGAATAATGACAACTTCTTCTGTCCTGTGTAATTCTTCAAGCAAATCCAATAATTCCGTAAATAACAGGAAACAATCATCACGATTTGCCTTTTTCTCTACCTTATGCAGCATGGTATACAAATAGCTTACAGTCTCTTCTTTTGTATGATCTAAGGCATATTCTATATAACTGAATTCTTCATATAGAATATTTTTTTTATTTACTCTTGTTTTACCTTTCTTAATATATTCAATAATGAGATCTTTGCTTTTACGCAATTTATAATAGGCGAAGGCAATATTGAAATATAAATCTCCATCATCAATATATTGCATTGCTTTCTCCGCCATAGGATAAACATCATCATATTTTTTTTCACATATTTTACACCAAGATAGATTATAGTAGCTAATCCCCATAAGATTTTCTTTATTCAAAATTCGGGCTAATTTAATTGCTTCGTAAAAATAAGATTCAGCTAATTTATATGCCCCTTTTCTTGAAGAATAAACTCCAAAATGACAAATACATTCCGTTATTCCGATAAAGTTATTTTCCAATTTAAATTGATCTAACGCTTTAGTCAGAAAAGAATAGGCCAAGTCGTTTTCATTATTTTGAGTATAATTAGTGAATAAATAGTAATAGATTATTCCTAATAATTTATTATCATTACTATTTAAACAACTGTTTAAAATAGAAATTGCTTCGTTATACTTATACTCCCTGCTTTTTCGCAAAGACAAAAATATTCCACATAACTGTTGCTCAATCGGTGAAAAACCACCTTTAACCTTAACGATGATGGATTCAAGGCTTAGAAATTTATCGTCATTTTGTCGACTAATTACACCATCAAAATATTTTAAACATACCCATTTGTAATAATTGATCGAGCATTCATAATCAGATTCCAATTCGTAAGCCTGTTTCATAAGGATTTCATTATCCAGCTTTAATCCATAGATATAATTATCGACATATTGATCAAATATCATATTAAGATAAGAATCTTTTTGTGAAAAATGCTTCTTGTCAATAAGTAGTTCATCAAATAATATATCTATTTCATAATTATTTAAAACGCTCTGGCCATTTTCGATACGAAATAATTGAGAGAGATTGATGCCTGTTCTTGCTGATAATTCCGCTCTTTCCAAGCCTTGTTCCATGCGCGATATTTTAATAAGCAATCCAATTTTATCTCTTGGATATTTACTTACATCCATATTCCTCTCACCTCTTTCAATTAAATATAACAAAGAAGGCTTAACTTAGCTAGTACGATAAAGCTGTATTTTAAATTGTTTTCGCCTGAAAATCTTTAATGTTCGCACAAAATATAACCGGATCTCATTCCAGAAGTCACGTCCGAATCATTCAAACATTTCCCCAATTCAGTACCTTCATTGCGTGTAAAGCACCAATCTTCATGTTCATTTATTTCATTATCCGCAGAAATAGAAGTCCCCCCTTATGCACAAAGATACTGTCAGTACAATTATCCTCATCCTTATGATCTAATTTCAACTGAATTTCTTCACAGTTCAAGAGAGAAATTCGGATTTAGTTTACGCGCCAATAAATAATAAATTCTTTGATTAAAACCAACTGATATTCTTCATAAAAAATGGTTTCTTTTCAAGAAACCATCTTCAAATCTACTCGAATACAATGACATCTGAATATTGAGAGAAATCAATTCCTTCAATATATGGATTTTCCGGATTTACAAAAACATAATATCCATCTTTTTTTATTTTAGCTTCACTTTCCAACCGTTCGATCGGCGCTCCATCACTGGAATATCCCATAAGATTATCTTGTATATAGTATGTTACAATTAACTCATGACCGCCATCGTTTCTCTCATAGCTAACTTGTATTTCGATTCCATCTTCATATTCGTTATTCTCAATAACAATGTGTTCTGGCAATGGATTTTTTACATAATATTCAAATACTCCGTTAAAAAGGGATTCAGTTTTATATCCGGATTTCTTAGTGGCAGTTGGAGCAGCTTCCGGTTCTTTCGCAGGCTCTACTGTAGTCTGAATGCCTGGTTCAGAAGTTGGCTTTGTTGTTGATGCTGCTTGCGGTGAAACTGCTGGTTCCCCATTATTTTCTTTAGCAGAACATCCGGCAATCAAGATAAGCAAACAAAATACAGAGATCAATCGCTTAATAGTAGACATGAATCGCTTCAATATACCAATCAACCATAAACTCTTCCATCGTTCCGTAAGGCAACGAACCTGATTTGGTAATATAGTGATCGTATATATCCTTTCCCTTTTCCAAGTATGTTTCATAACCGTTGCAAACTATAGAGTGTGTATCAGAAAGTCCTGTTCCATGCTTAACTCTATGTCCCTTAACAATTACAGCATTACCTGATTCAAATTGCTCCCTGATTGCCTTTAAACCTTCTGCTTCAAGATACTGAAGAGCAAAACTCTTGGATTGATGTGTTCTCCCAACCTTGTTTGTTACTACACCCCATAACATATCGCAGCTACCGTCAAATGCGCCAGATCCCAGATTTGCAGCTAGTTCTGCAGGATTTCTTACTTGCCGTTTATTAAGAACATCGGCAGTAGCAGTCGTTGCATCATTGGGATCTGGTGGATTAGGATTTTCAGGACCGTTAGCTGCCGAAACCGGAGTAATTGTCATTGCCAGCATTAACCCCAGCAAAAATGCAAAGCATTTCTTCATTTTTCTCTCCTCTTTTCTATTCTCATTTTAGATCATTCTAACTTGTCCATTGCTATCACCTCTAAGAATATACTTATGATTTCTAATTAAAGAATAATCGAAACTCATGAATAATAAAAGTATCGAAAGTTCAAATTTCCTTATCTTATAAATGTTTTATAATTATCATATAATTATTTATATCATGATCATAATTTATTGTTTGATCACTCGAAATCAAAGGCTGTTATCTATCCTGTGATCAATAACAATAAAAGTAGATCCACAAATTATATATCTGCTTTTTCCTTCATGACTGCCAGAAATTATAAAAAGTCCAAAATTCAGTTGGTTCATCAGTTATATGGCGAAGTATCAGTAATTTCTGAAAACAGGTCTATATCAAATTTGAATCGCTGCTTTGAAATCAGACAAATCCTTATTTAACCAAACTCTTCTTAATAATGGCCAAAAAGTTTTTTACCTCCCATACTTAAAGTCTGAAAACTCCCATTTTCTCCTTAATTCTCAATATTATCCCCTAGTATTTTAATCATTTACCGATTTGACCGAATCTTTGAGAGAGTATGTTTTTACTTTCCAGCAATGATAAAAAAGTTTGGCTTTGAGGAATGCGGCAAAATAAGAAAGCCTCAGATTATCCGTTTTTCCGGAATCTCTGAGGTCTTTTTAATATGCATGCGCTTCAGCGCTCTCATTCTTCATTAACTTTCCTGATAAATCAAGCTCATGTTCAACCGTTTTTTACAGCCCCTCGCTCCGGCGCAGCGCTTCAGCCTTGAAGAACTGCATCTTCGCTTCCAGATCTTCCCGCAGGCGCCGCAGATCCTGACGGACCAGCTGTTTATGCTTCACCGTCTGCACGCCGTTGACCCAGACTGAATCCACATTGCCCGCATGAGCGCTGTAAACCAGAGCCGAGAATGGATCGTAGATCGGGAACATGTTGGCGGACTGCGTTTCCACCAGCACAAGATCCGCTTTTTTCCCCGGCATTAACGAACCGATCTTATCGTCCAGATTCAATACCCGGGCCCCGCCGATCGTCGCCAGCGGCAGAATTTCCTTCGCCGGAAACAACGCCCGGTCATGATTGGCCGTCTTGTGCGCTTTGCCGATTAACGGCAGCTGCGCGAACAAATCCAGCGTGTTGCCGCTGGAAGCACCGTCCGTTCCCAATCCAACCGGGATGTGATGCGCAATCATCTTCTTCAAGGGTGCAATCCCTTTGCCCGCTTTCATATTCGAACCGATGCAGTGCGCTATCCGGCAGCCATACTTCGCCATCAGCGCCAGATCCTGATCGTTGACATGAATGCAGTGCGCCGCAACCAGATGCGGGCTTAACAAACCGATCGACTCCAGATATTCAACCGGCGTCTGATTCCGCTCTTTGCGGAAGGTTTCCATCTCATAATCCATTTCCGCCGTATGCAGCGAAAGCAGCACATCGCAGTGCTCCGCGATGGCCTGAGCTTGCTTTAAGACTTCAGCGCTGTTGGTATTGGTCGCGTGCGGACCGATCGCCGGCGTGATCAGCGGATGCCGGCCTTTCCATTCCCGAATAAACCGCTCGCCGATCGCCAGTCCGCCATAAGGGACGTCGCTGTCGCAGTTGGCAAAGTCGACAATCGTCTCCGCCAGCACCGCGCGCATGTTCATCTCGACCATGGCTTCTGCCAGCGCGTCCTCAAAATAATACATGTCGAACACCGTCGTCACGCCGCCCAGCATCATTTCCGCCGCTGCGTAGCGGGCCGAAGCCTGCGCCAGCTCGCGCGTCATCGCCGCGTTTTCCAACGGAAACAGAAACCGCCGCAGCCGGTCCGGGCAATCGTCGCCCAGCGAACGAAACGGGATCATCCCCAGATGACAATGCGTATTCACCATTCCCGGCAGAAGCAGGCCCCCCTGCCCGTCGATCACTTCGTCTACATGCACGCTGAAATCATTCAGCGCCAAAATGGTATCATCTTCCCAGACCAGACAGCCGTTTTCAAAGACACGATTGGCCTCATCTGTCGTGACCAACGTCACATTCTCGATCCGGACTCTCATGCGTGTTCCTCTTTGATCAGCGGAATGAATTCCAGCGTTTTGCCGATCAACAATCCTTTATCCGTCAGCTTGACCTCCGGCGATACCGGCAAGGACAGCGTCGCAAACGACATCACTGCGTTGTGATGGACATACCCCAGCTGATCCTCCATCGCCGCGCGCACCGCCTCGATCTGTCCGGCCAGTTCCGCCAGCGGCTGATCGGAAACAATGCCCCCGACCTGCAATGAAGCGCAAGCTATGATTTTCTCATCAACGCAGACACAGTAGCCGCCCTGGATTGCAAGCAGATGATTGGCCGCCGCGATCATATCCGGAACATTGGAGCCCATGACCATCAGATTGTGATGATCATGCGCCCAGGAGGACGCAACCGCGCCGTTTTTCTGAATTCCTCCAGTCGTAAACGCCAGCGCGATCTGTCCGCCCTTGCCATAACGCTCGATGCAGGCCATTAACGCCAACCCGTGGTCCTGCCACTGAACAACGCCGTTTTTCACCGGCAGTTCCGCAGTTATCAGCCGCGTAAATGTCGCCCGCGGATTAATTTCGATGACCTGGGCGGTCACGGACTTCGCCGACGGGGAAACCCGGACGAGTAAATCGTCTTCCGTCAAGGGCCGGTGATGCAGCGAATGGTAAAATTCCGGCGGGAAGGAAACCGGCTTTTCCGCAATCGCGTAGCCGCTTTGCGGTTCGCTGACCAGAACGCCGTTTTTATAAACCTGATGTACGGTCCAGTCTTCCAGACTGTCCAGCAGCACGAAATCCGCGATTTTCCCCGGAGCGATCACGCCGCGATCGTCCAGACGCATCCGCCGGGCAGAGGTGAAGGTACTGCAGTAAATGGCCTTTTCCATCGGCAGGCCGCAGTGCACAGCGGAAAGCAAAACCTGATTGAGATGGCCGTGCAGAAAATGATCCGGCATCACATCATCGGTCACCAGACTGAAATATTCGTAGAACTGATGCTCCATCAATGTGCGGATGGTATCTTCATGGATCGATTTGCCCTGCATTTCCAAGAACATTCCGTTGGTGATTTTCTCAACGATGCTTTCCGGAGTTTGCTGAGTATGATCGGCATTGACGCCGGAAGCGATAAACTTCGCCAGATCCGCCCCGCTGATCTTCGGGCAATGCCCCTCTAACGGCAGCAGCGGCCGTTTCTTTTTGCACAGCGCGATAATCTGGCGGATCAGCGTGTCTTCCTCACTGACCAGCTCCTTGAAGTTCATGACCTCGCCCAGGCAGCGGATTTGCGGATTGTCCAGCAGCTTGTCCACTTCTTCTAGACCGATCACGCCGCCGGTCGTTTCGCAATCCGGATTGGTCGACGGAACAGAAGAGGGGATTCCATAGAAAATATCCATGACCGGCTCGCTGGCCATGAACGCTTCGATGCCTGACAGCCCGAACACGTTGGCGATCTCATGCGGATCGGCGACCACCGTCGTGACGCCGAAGGACAGCGCCTGCCGGGAAAATTCGGTCGGGATGGTCATCGAGCTTTCAACATGCATGTGGATGTCGATCAAGCCGGGAATCATCCAGCGTCCCTGAGCGTCGATTTCCTGATCGGCGGGCCGGCGTTGTTCCTCTTCGGTTTCCTGCAGCTGCGCGAACTGTCCGTCACGGATCAGCACGCTTTTTTCCTCAAATGTCTGCGTATAGCTGTTGAACACGCGGGCGTTGCGGATTCTCATTGTACTCATGCGGTTTTCTCCTTTCGCCTCTGATTTGAAACAGGGCAGGATCCGTGTTGGACCCTGCCTTGTCGTTGCTTCCTGATCCTTCAGGAAGATTTCCAGATGTTAGTTGTTGATCGTGCGGTTCCACTGATCCGTCCACTGCGCCATCAGCGGGTTGACAAACGAATAGTCGATCGACTTCGCACGCTCCGCCACGTCGCCGTAAGTCATGTTCGCGGACTGTTCCGGCGTCAGTTCCACGTTCTTGTTAACCGGGCCTTCGTTCAGCGTGACCGCGGTGACGGACTGCAGTTCCTGGGAAATGCGCCAGTTGATATACATGTAAGCCAGATCTTTGTTTTTGGAGTTCTTATTGATATCAATCGTATTGAAGTTCGCGTAGGTGTAATCGGCTGGGACGACGAATTCCACATTCGGAGCCGCATTCTTGATGACCGGCACGCCGAAGTCGCCGACGACCGCAACCGCGATTTCCCCGGCCGCAAACATATTTGCCAAATCGCTTGACTTGGAATAGGTTCTGACGATATTGGATTTCAGCTCGTTCAGCGCTTCAAATGCCGCTGCCCCGTCATCCGTTGTGATATCGACGCCCTTGTAGTCGGAAGCCAGGTAAACCATCGCCGGACCAAAGGTCGTCGACAGCTCCGGAATCGACAGCTTGCCGGCCAGTTCCGGCTTCCACAAATCAGCCCAGCTGGTAATTTCAAAGCCGACAGCTTCCTTATCATAAATGATGCCAATGCTGTTGAGCGTATAAGCCGGACCGTATCCCTGGGCCACCGTCGATTTCGCGCCGTCAATGATGTTGTCCAGATTCGGAATCTGGGTGGTGTCGATCTTTTCAAACAGGTCGGCGACATAGCCGTTGGCCGCCGCAGCCTGCGACAGCTCGATGACGTCGACGGTGGAATCCGGGTTGGTGGACAACTTGGTATAACGATTGGCCGTCGTATCGGTTTCCAGGATGACCTTACAGTTGCACAGTTCCTCAAACGGGCCATACACATCCTCAACGAGCACGTCTTCGCTTAACCCCCAGGTCGAAACGGTCAGCGTGCGCTGGCCTTCGATCTGGCCTTCGCCTTCCGGCTTGCTGGAACAGCCGCTCACAGCCGCAATCATGGCCAGAGCGCAGAGCGAAATCATCAGCTTTCTCATTTTCTTTCCTCCTTAAAATGTCAGCTAGTTCTTCTATGGAAATTCCAAACGGAAGTCCGGCGGATTTTCCAGATGTTTCTCAGAAAACCCGACGGTTTCTGCTCGGAAGCAGAGTGCGTCATTCTTCCTGCCGCCTCATCCCGCAGGATGGCCGCGGCAGGAAATTAGATTAAACCAGTACGATCTTGGCGGCCGGCAGCTGGATTTTGATCGTGTCGCCAGCTTTGTAAAGCGCGCCGGAGCCGTCGTTAACGACTAACCGCCCGATCGGTGTGCTCAGCTCATATTGATAGCTCTTGCCCAAATAGGTGCGGACCTCAATTTTAGCTGTGACGGTGTTGCCAGCGGCCTCCTCATTCGTGACGATCTGGATATCGTCCGGACGGATCGTGCCCAGACATTCGCTTTTCCCACAATCCATCTTGGCGGTGAAGAGAGAACCGTCGTTGGCCCGATAGGTATTTGCTTGAGTCCTGCGCAGCTGGATGAAATTTTCAAAGCCGATAAACCGAGCGACAAACTCCGTTTTCGGCCGGGAGTAGATTTCCTCCGGTGTGCCGAACTGTTCGATCACGCCGCCGTTCATGACCGCGACTTTATCCGAAATCGAGAAGCATTCTTCCTGATCGTGAGTGACAAATACCGTCGTGATGCCCAGCTTCTTCTGCAGCCGCTTGATCTCGACGCGCATGTTCAGACGCAGCTTCGCGTCCAGATTGGACAACGGTTCGTCCAATAACAGTAAGCGCGGCTCAATGACCAGCGCCCGGGCCAGTGCGACACGCTGCCGCTGCCCGCCGGAGAGCTGCTTCGGAAAGCGCTGGGCGTACTCCGTCAGATCGCAGACCTCCAGAATTTCCTTGATCTTGCGGTCCATTTCTGCTTTTTCCATCTTTCTCAGCTTTAAGCCGAACGCAACGTTTTCATAGACGCTTAAATGTGGAAACAGCGCGTAGCTCTGGAAGACCAGACCGAAGTTGCGCTTGTGCACCGGTACTTTCGTCATTTCTTCCGTATCGACAAACAGCTGACCGCTGCTGGGAATGATGAATCCGGCGATGACCCGCAGTGTCGTCGTCTTGCCGCAGCCGGAAGGTCCTAACAGGGACACCAGCTCGCCTTCGCCGATCTCTAAATTCAGGCCCTTGAGGATCTGGGTTTTGCCGTCATAGCTGACGTTGATATCGTTTAAGGTTACCTTTGACATGCTTTTCCTCCTACTTCGTCAGGGCCCCGATGCCCAGTGTCTTTTCGACCACAAACATGATCGCGATCGTCGCCGCCATCAGCAGCACGCTGACCGCCGAGACGGTCGGATCATAGAAATATTCGATGTAATTCATCAATGCCGTCGGCAGCGTCCGCACGCCCGGCCCGCTTAAGAACATCGAAACCGGAATGTTGTTGAAGGAATTGATGAACGCCAGCATAAACGCCGCGACAATTCCTGAAGAAATATTCGGCAGCACGACCTTGAAGAACGCCTGCGCCTTGCCGCAGCCCAGCGTCCAGGCCATTTCCTCAATCGAAAAATCAAATTGTTCCAGCGCAGAGCCGACAACCCGGATGACATAAGGCAGCACAACCAGGAAGTGACCGATCAGTAAGCCCTGCATGACCGGCAGCTTCAGCTTCAGAACGATGAACTGATATAACGAATAACCGACGACGATGCCCGGAATGATCGTCGGAGACAAGAAGAAGCTTTTCAGCAGTTTTTTGCCTCTGACGCTGTTGCGGCTGAGCGCATAAGCGGCCGGGACTCCGACCAGCAGCGCGATCAGCGTCGCCACGATCGCCAGCATGAAGCTGAGCTGGAAGCCGCTGAGGAAGGATTTCGTCGCGAAGACGTTGGCAAACCATTTGAAGGTAAAGCCGGAGATCGGAAAACTGATCGTCGACGCCGTGTTGAACGCCGTCACCGCAATGATCGCCAGCGGCAGAAACAGAAAGCCGAACACCAGACAGGCATAGAAGGTCAGAAATTTATTTTTACGCATCAGTTTTCACCCCGCTTATCCAGCCGGCCGGCAATGGCATTAAGTCCCTTCATAACGATCAGCGTCGTCACGATCATCACTAACGCCACCACGCTCGCGCCGGTCCAGTCGTTGAGCGTCATCGCTCGCTGATAGATCAGCGTCGACAGCAGCATGTTTTTCGGGCCGCCTAATAACTGCGGCGTCGTGTACGCCGTCATCGCGCCGGTAAACACCAGCACCGCCCCGGTGATAATGCCCGGAATCGACATCGGCAGAATGACCTTAAAGAATGAAAGCAGCCGGCTGGCGCCCAGACTTTCCGCCGCTTCCATCATATCGTTGTCAATGTTTTCCATGACGCCGACCAGCGTGATGATCATTAGCGGCAGAAACAGATAGATCGTACCAACGAGAACGGAGAATTCGGTGTACAGCATCGACAGCGGCTGATCGACCAGATGCAGCGCGGAAAGAATCTGATTTACGATGCCGTTCTTGCCGAGAATGTTGATCCAGGCAAAGGCCCGGATGACCGAGTTTGTCAGCATCGGAAACAGTGCGACGGACATCAGAATACCGCGCCATTTCTTTGAGACCCGGGAAATAAAATACGCCGTCGGAATCCCCAGAATCATGCAGACCAGCGTGCAGACTAACGCGATCCGCAGCGTCCGGATAAAGATTTTGATGTAATAGGGATCCTGGAAAAAGGCGATGTAGCGGCCTAACGTCACCGCCCCGCCTTCAAACACGGTTGGTAACAGAACCGCCAGAAGCGGAAGGATCAGCACGACCACAAGCAGGATCGTGATCGGCGCGATCAGCAGGATTGTTGACTGTTTTTTCATGAGTTCTCCTTCCTGATTTCAAATAAAAAACTTCTACCGATTCGATAGAAGTCACAGACAGAATTGTCCCTTGAATTCTATCGTAGTCCAATATATAGCCATTGGGTAGAAACTCTTCACGCTGTTCCCTGTGAAGATATACGATAAGACTCAATGATTATAGCATAGAAATGTTTTTTGCAAAGTTGAAAATCAGCTTTCATTTGTATTTTTTCGTTCTTTTCTTAAAAAAAAGCCTTCATAAAGGGGGATTACCGAATTTTTCCTTCCTTTAAACATATGAAATTCCCCAATTCTTTCCATTCTTAATTTTCACTTCTATTCTGTATGTAAGGCAGGCTGAGCCTGCCTTGTCTGTTTATGGATCGATCACCGTCGGGGTTCGTCCGATGCCGACGACTTCCGCCGCAATTCTTCTCCAGGTCTGACAGCCGGCGATACCGTCTGCGCCCAAACCGTTATCGCGCTGATACTGAATCAGCGCTGTGCGGGTCGCGTTGCCGAATTTGCCATCCAGCCAGCGCGTCGAATAGCCCAGGGCATTCAGTGCGTCCTGCAGCACCAGCGTGTAGCAGCCCACCGAACCTTCACGCAGCGTCGGGAATCCCGATGTGCCGCCGCAGGCGCCGCGGGCATAACGGCGGTCGAAGTGAACCCAGGTCGGGGTCATCGACAGGGGTTCGACATAACCCCAGACGCCGAGGTTGTTCGCTGTCCGCCAGATCTGATTACGCTGACTTTGCGACAGCCGCTGGCCGACGTCAAAGGAGACGCCGACGTAATGCTGTGACTGCAGGCCGTGGCCGCCTTCCCAGATCCGCTTAAACGCGTAACCGACCGGAATCGCCGCGCCGTAGGTCCGCCGGGTGGCGTTCCAGGCTTCCATCGCCGTCGTCGTCGTCCAGAAAACCGTGGACCGGCTGGAACCACGGAATTCCCGGACTAATAACGTCCTGCCGTAGGAATACGGCATCGGGTCGTTTTCTGCCCGCCATTCCGTATAAATCTGATTGGTGTCCGGATCATAAACCATAATTTTTGCCATTGATCTCACCTCCTCATTCATGTCTATGCAGGAAAAGAAAAACGGCGTGGATAAACGCCGATCTTGATGAAAGTTTATAGCGTATGAACAGCGGCATTCGAGACAATCAGCTTATTCAGGCATCTAAAAAGGAGAAATCGGCGTCGAATAAGGAAAGTAGTTCTTTCAGTGCAGATTCGGATAGCGAATCTTCCCCTGTCAGCTGCACAAAAATCACACGGTTTTCCCGCCGCAGGAAAAAACAGGTGTCCTGTGTGCCAGGAATCTGCGCCTGCCGGATCTGTCGGATTGCCGCCTGTGGATCCTTCAGGACCTGACTTTCTTCAAACGTCAGCGATGCAAGCCAAGTTTCGTCAAGTTCCTCCGGCAGCCGCAGACAGCTGGTTTTACAACGTGTCTGCGCATTTCGCTGGCCTTTCAGATAGCCGCGCAGATCCTGCTTCATCAAATTCATAAGCTGCAAAGGCCGTGCCGACTCGATCAGCGATACGCTTGCCTTCAAAAGACTGCCTGCGTCCTCACAGCGCAGCTGTACCGTGTAATTGAGTTCCCCCAGAGCATCGCGATGCGCATCCTGACCGCTGGCTGTGAAATGATCGCAGCCGAAAGGTTTCAGCGACAACAAGACCGGCGATACTCTTTCCTGGTGTTTGAAATATAGAAAAGCGCCCAGGGCAACGACAAGTACACTCAGCAGACACCGGTTTCGCCATTTCCGATGTTTTCGGCTGCGCTCCCATGCGTATTTCAATTCATCCCCCAGCGACGTTGAATTTTCATTTTTGACCATCTTCAGTTTCCTCCAAGCTGAACAGCCTTAAGCTTACCTTGGGAATATCTTGTTTTCTCCTTGTATATTTCAATTTTTTACTTGAAAAGTCTAATCTTCGCAGCGGAAAAAGAAATTCATATTGTTTTATTGTTCTATGATAAACGATAGATCCGCATTAAGAAAGGTCCGCAATTCTTCAACACCTTCCTTTGTCAGTAATTCCTCTGAACTCATCGTGATCGCCGCTGCCCGGCCGTCTCTGCACAGAATGAAGAACAACGCTTCTGTACCTTCCGGCTGAAAGGCTTCAATTTGTGTCTTGAGTTGCTGTAACGGCTGATGTAGCCCCGCTTCTGTCAAGCTCATCGCAGCCACTTGTTCTTGCGTTACCTTGTTTGGCATCACGTCTTCCGCATGTCCGCGCACTACATTCTCGAAATAAGTACTCAATTCCGATCGAATTCGTTGATCCAGCCAATCGGTTTCGTCAGAACGGAACAGCGAAGCACGCAGAGTCATTCCCACTTTTCCATATTTCTTACAGTTCATTTCGATTTGATAACGCTGATTGCCCGCTTGTGCGCTGGCTGTCTTCCTTGTAATTTCATAGGTTTCGCAGCCAAACGGCTTCATCGAGATCAGCGCCGTTTCCGCAACTTGTTGATTGCGCGCAAACAGCCAGGAACAGCAGCCCAGACCGATAAGAAAATATATTTTCCAACACACCTGCTTGTTCGCTGTTTTCATAATACGTCTTATTTCATTCATATCTTCTTTAAACATAAATTATCCCTTTCAACCAGCCTCTATGTTTCCATTGTAATCTTTTTTACGGCTTTTGCCTATCAACTTCACTTGTTTATAAAGACAAAAAAACACGGAACTTCCCAGGAAATCCCGTGTGATACAGCTTATCGTTTTGATCCCGCTTGAAACTGGAAGCAGGAAACCTGACGGCCGTTGATGATCGACGGCTGCGGTTTGGCTTTGGCACATTCCTCGGTCGCGTATGGACAGCGGGTGCGGAAAGCGCAGCCTGACGGCGGATCCAGCGGACTCGGCAGCTCGCCCTGCAGAACGATCCGCTTCTTGGACTTGCCGATTTCCGGATCCGGAATCGGAACAGCCGATAACAGCGCTTTGGTGTAAGGATGCATCGGGTTGTGATACAAATCGCTGCTTTCGCCGATCTCCACCATGTTGCCCAGATACATGACGCCGATTCGGTCAGAAATATGCTTGACCATGCTCAGATCATGAGCCACAAACAGATAGGAAATGCCCAATTCCTTCTGAATGTTCTTCAACAGATTGATAATCTGTGCCTGAATGGAAACGTCCAGTGCGGAAATTGGTTCGTCGCAGATGATGAAATCCGGATTCAGCGCCAACGTTCTGGCGATCGAAATGCGCTGCCGCTGGCCGCCGGAGAATTCATGCGGATAGCGGCGAATATGGTCCGGTTTCAATCCGACGATTTTCAACAGCTCCACGACCCGGTCTTCACGTTCTTTTGAACTGTTGTAAATATTGTGGATATCCATCGGTTCCCGGATGATTTCGCCAACGGTCATTCGCGGGTTCAGCGATGCATACGGATCCTGGAAAATCATCTGAACCGATTTCCGGAATTCTTTTAACTCCTTGCCTTTCAGCTTGGTGATATCCTGCCCTTTGTATTCAATCGTGCCGGCTGTCGGTTCGTATAATTTCACGATCGTGCGGCCCAGCGTGGATTTTCCACAGCCGGATTCACCGACTAATCCAAAGGTTTCGCCTTTATGAATTTCAAAGCTGACGCCGTCGACAGCCTTGACAATCTGCTTCTTCGAAAACATGCCCTTGGTGACGTCGAAATGGGTCTTCAGGTCGGTAACTTTTAAAATGACTTCGCTGTTCATTTTTTACCCTCCCTTTTCTTCAATTCATTAAGCCAGCAGGCGCATTCGTGCGTTTTGGAGAAAGCCGTGGCGGAAGGCATCTGTTCCTTACAGATCCGCATGGCCTTTTCACAGCGGTCGACAAACGGACAACCCTTCGGCGGATTTAATAAATCCGGCGGAGAGCCCGGGATCGGCTGAAGATCTTTGTCGTCGTCCTCCGGATTGTTGATGCAGTTCAACAGCCCCTGAGTATAAGGATGCTTCGGTTCATAGAAAATTTCTTTGTCCGTGCCGATTTCAACTATCTTGCCGCCGTACATAATCGCGATCCGGTTGCACAAACTGGCGACAACGCCCAGATCGTGGGTAATCATAATGACGGAGGAACCAAGCTTTTCTTTCATATCCTGGATCAGTTCCAGCACCTGCGCCTGGATTGTTACGTCCAGCGCAGTTGTCGGTTCGTCCGCAATGATCAGCTTTGGATTGCAGGCCAGCGCCATCGCAATGATAATCCGCTGCCGCATGCCGCCGGAAAACTCGTAAGGGTATTGATTCATCCGCTTTTCCGGAGAAGGTATGCCAACCTGACGCATCAGCTCAATCGCTTTCTGTTCGCATTCTTTCTTCGACATCTTCGTATGATTCTGCAGCGGTTCGATCAGCTGTGTGCCGATTTTCAAAACCGGATTCAAAAACGTCATCGGATCCTGGAAAATCATCGCCATGTCGTTGCCGCGGATATGCTGCATCGTCTTTTCATATTCCGTATGATTCTTAAATGCGGATTCATGGATTTTCCTGCCGTCAAACAAAATATCTTCCGCAGTGATCTTACCGTTATCCGCCAATAAACCCATGACGGAATACATCGTCTGGCTCTTGCCGGAACCGGATTCGCCGACGATGCCGAGCACTTCCTGCGGATAAACGCAGAACGAGACGTCGCGGACCGCGTGCACCGTGCCCTGATCGGTGGAGAAATCCACGGTCAGATGATCAACTTTCAACAGTTCATTCATGGTTTTCTCCTCCTTATCTCTTCTTCGGGTCCAGCGCTTCGCCGAAACCATCGCCAATGAAGTTCAGCGACAACATCGTCAGACAGATCGCCGCGACCGGCCAGATAATCTGAATTGGATAGCTCTGCACCAGACCGCGGGCTTCCGAAGCCAAAGTGCCCCAGCTTGCCTGCGGCGCGCTGATGCCGATGCCGATGAAGCTCAGGAACGCTTCGGTAAAGATCGCGTTCGGCACCATTAAGGTTGCGGAAACGATGATCGGTCCCATACAGTTGATAATCAGATGTTTAAACAGGATCCTTTTCTTACTGGCGCCGATGACAAACGCCGCCATCGAGAATTCCTGCTGCTTCAGTGTCTGGATCTGCGAGCGGACCTGCCGGGCCATGCCGACCCAGGAGGAAATGGAAATGCCTAACAAGACCGAAAACATATTCGATCCGAAAATCATCATGATCAGGATGACGTACAGCATCGACGGAATCGCATAGATGCAGTCGACGATCCGCATCATGACCATATCAACCTTGCCGCCGACAAAGCCGCTGATCCCGCCGTAAATAACGCCGATGATCAGATTCAGAAACGCGGCGACAAACCCGATCGTCAGGGAAATCCGCGCGCCGTACATAACGCGCACCATGATATCGCGGCCCAGCTTGTCCGTGCCCATCAGATGCACCATATTCGGCAAAGCATTGCGGTTGGCCAGATCCTGACCGTCATAGGTAAACGGAGAAACCATCGGAATGATGATCGCCGCCAGAGTGATTAAAATCAAAAAGATCAATCCGAACAGAGCCAGCTTATTCTTTTTGAAACGCCGCCAGGCATCCTGGAGATAAGTTTTGCTTTCAATGGCAATAAATTCGTTGTTTTTTTCGCTGCTGTCCAGCGGTTCAAACAGACTGTCATCCAGCACGAGTTCTTTTTCTTCCATCGCTAGCTCCCTTCTAGCTGTCCAGCTTGATCCGCGGATCAACGACAGCGTTCAAAATATCGGTGATGATGTTGGCGATGATGATAAAAGCGCCGAAGAAAATCGTCAGGCCCATAATCATCGTATAGTCACGGTTGGAAATACTTGTCACGTATTCCGCACCGATCCCCGGTACCGAAAACAGACTTTCAATAACGAACGAGCCTGTCATCAGCGTGGCGATCAGCGGTCCGGCATAAGTGATGACTGGAATCATCGCGTTTTTCAAACCATGTTTCACAATGACCTTCAGCTGAGAGGAACCCTTGGACCGGGCTAAAACCATATAATCCTGACGCATGACTTCCATCATGCTGGAACGGGTCAGTCGGGCGATCATCGCGATCGGCGAAAGCGCCAGAGATACTGCCGGCAGCACATAGTGCTTCCAGCTTGACAAGCCGACGATCGGGAACATGTGCAGCCAGACCCCGAACACAATCATCAACAACAGCGCCAACAGGAATCCCGGAATACTGACGCCGGCAGTCGCGATTGCAATGACGAGGTTGTCGACCCATTTATGTTTGGTAAAGGCTGCGATCGTGCCCAGCGTAATGCCGACCACCATCGCGATCACAAACGAGACAAAGCCCAGCTTCGCCGTGACCGGCATGCCAATCGCAATAATTTCGTTAACGCTGCGGCCTTTACGGAAGGTCGACACGCCGAAATCTCCCTGGACAGCGCTTTTCATATAAATGACATACTGTTCCAGAACCGGTTTGTCCAGATTGTACTTCGCCATCAGCTTTTCCTGAACGGAAGCCGGAATTTTCGTGTTTTCACCAGCAAACGGAGAACCCGGTATAATCTTCATCAAAAAAAAGGTTACGGTCGCCAGAATGAACAACGTCAAAATTCCGACGCCAATCCGTTTTAATACATACTTAAACATTAAAATGCCCCCTTTCCTGCAAAAACTGTCGATTCAAGCATGACCGGACAGACTGAATCCAAAGTTTTTGTAATGGTTTTATTCTATCTTCTTTTAGGCTTCTTGTCAATTTGTTTCACAATGTTTTCTGAAACATTTTCCATTGTTTTTTTACATCTTTTCTTTTCCCCCGACAGGGGAAGAGGTCTGGACAGCCAGACCTCTGAAGAGTCGTTACTTTTCGATCGTGCAATAGCCGTAGAATGGCGTTGCTCCGACATGCGTCGTGTTTTTAACGTAGGTTTTCTTTAACATCGGATCGCCGTAATTGAACAGCGGAATGAGGTAAACCTGTTCCTGAACCAGATAATGTTCGATATCATGGAGCGCTTCCATATATTCTGTATAATCGACAATGTAGGTAGCGGCGTCCATCATCTTGTCATATTCCGGATCATCCACCGCCGGTGTCTGCTGCTGCGTCGTTGTCCACAACGTCAGAAACTGAGATGGATCGTCACTGGCTGTATAACCATAACGGGCAATTTCAAAGTCGCCGTTGAAGATCTGATTGTAATAAACGCCGGATTCAACAACTTCCAAATCACATTCAACGCCGATCGCTTTCCACATTCCCTGCAGAACGGCCGCAACGTCAGCATGCAGCGTCGTCTGGGAATACTTATAAGTAATCTTCAGCGGATTTGTTTCGTCATAACCTGCTTCTTTCAGCAGTCTCCTGGCTTCTTCCGGGTCGTATTGCAGGAATTTTTCTTTCTCGTCGCTTTCCGTACGGAAATCCTTTTCAGCCCCTTTCAAACCGTTTGGCACATAGCCGTCTAACGGAACGTAATAGGAAGGGTCGCCAACCGCGGTAACCATCGCTTCTTTATCAATCGCTAAAGCCAGTGCGCGGCGGACACGGACATCTTTCATCCATTCCGGGCCTGTCGGACCGCTGTTGATAACCAGGAAATAGTTGGACGGACTTTCAACTTTCCACAATTCTTCTTTATTTTCGTAAGTTAACGGCAAAGAAGAATTGACGCGCAGCGCGATGTCGATATCATTGTTCTTAAACGCCAGCGCCTGAGCATCCATATCTGTCATGACCTGGAATGTAATCTTATCCAGCGTGATCTCATCAGCACGGTAATAGTTTTCATTCTTTGTAACGACAATCTTGTCGTTTTCATTGCATTCTTCCAGAATGTACGGACCGACGCTCGGATAGCCCGGCGCGAAGGACCAGGTGGAATCATGCTGCGGCGCGAAATCAGCGCGGACCGGCATAAAGGCATATGAGTTCAGCAGGGCTTTGAAGAAAGCGCATGGTTTAGTCAGCTGGAATACCAGCGTCGTATCGTCAACGGCCTGAACCCCCGGAATCTGCAAGGTTTCCGCATCCTGAGTATCGTCGCTTTCATAAGCGGCGGCACCGTCCAGATAAGTGACCAGATTGTAAATCGACCAGGCGTTTTCAGCGCCATAGGTCAGCGCGCGGACAATTCCATAACGGAAATGCTCGGCGGTTAATGGAACCCCGTCGCTCCATTGAATACCTTCTTTCAATTTAACGGTGTAGGTCAGACCATCTTCGCTGATATCACAGCTTTCCGCTAAATCCTCAATCAGGTTATTGTCCTCGTCCTTGGTGAACAAAGTACTGTAAGTATGCTGCATAACATACCCGTTGATGAGTTCGGAATTCAACGCCGGATCCAACGTTGTAAACTGCGCGCCGACCGCTACGGTCAGCTCGTTGGTTTCTGCCGGATCGTTGGTCGGCGTCTGACCGGAACCTGCGGTTCCCTCTTCCTTTGTACTGCAGCCCGCAAGCAGAAGCATACAGGAACAAACTAAGGCTATCCACTTTCTCATATAGAATCCCCCATTCTCTTTCTGGATTGTTTTTAATTTTACACCCGTGAGAATAAATGTCAACACTTTCATGAAATATTTTGTGAATTTTCATGAAAATATTTTCAATCATTTTTCAAAGACTTGGGAGAGGTTCCGTTTTCTTTTCCGATTCTGACTGACCTTATACGAAAAACTGAACTTCAAGGATGCGATTTTAGATCAGACGCTTATCCTGTCCTGCAATACTACCTTCAGTTTCAGCCGCAGGTTGACAACGGTTAAAAAGAAGAAGGATGGAGCTCTCCATCCTCGCTTCTTTTTGGATTACTCAGCCGCAGCTTCGACAGTTACGCTGCCGAAATACGGATTCAATCCCCACATCTGAACGCCCTTGACGTTTGTTTTTAACAGACACGGAGTGTTGTAGTTAAACAGCGGAATAACGTAAACCATTTCCTGAACCAGATAATGCTCAGCGGCATGCAGGGCATTCATGTATTCCGTGTGATCGACCAGATAGCCCGCTTCATCGACCAGCTTGTCATACGTCGGATCGTCAACGGCCGCAACGACCTGCTGACCAGTTGTCCACAAACTCAGATACTGCGACGGATCATCGCCCGCGCTGTAGCCATAACGGCAGATCTCAAAGTCGCCGTTATCAATCTGATCATAGAAGACGCCGGATTCAACAACGGTCAGTTCGCAATCAATGCCCACGTTCTGCCACATCTGCTGCAGAATCTGCGCAACATCGGCATGCAGCTGGGTTTGCGAATATTTGTAGGTTAACTTCAGCGGATTGCTTTCATCATAACCAGCTTTGGCTAACAGGGCTTTCGCTTCTTCCGGATCATATTCCAGATATTTTTCCTTTGCGTCTTCTTCCAGACGGAAATCTCCTTCTGCTCCGGCTAAGCCTTCCGGAATATAGCCGTTAAGAACTTTGTAATATTCAGAACTGCCGACAGCGCTGACCAGCGCGTCTTTATCAATCGCCAGGGCTAATGCGCGGCGAACATCGACATTCTGCATTGTTTCCGGACCGGTAGAGCCGGAATTGATCGCCAGGAAGTAGTTGGAAACATCTGGTTTATTCCAGATTTCGCCCGGATTGGAATAAGTTTCTGCCAATGTCGGAGTGATAGAAAGGGCAATATCAATCTCATTGTTCTTGAACGCCAGCGCCTGCGCGTCGGTATCGCTCATGACCAGGAATGTGATCTGCGGCATCGTTACGGAATCCGCATCGTAGTATTTATCGTTTTTCACAACGATTGCTTTTTCATTTTCATTGCATTCTTTCAAAACATAAGCGCCGACAGATGGATAACCCGGTTTCAATGCCCATAAGGAGTCATGCTGGGTTGCAAAATCAGCGCGCAGCGGCTTCCACACGTTATTGGTCAGCATCTGCGGGAACCAGGCGCACGGTTTCTTCAAGTTCAGAACCAGCGTCTGATCATCCGGCGTTTCAATGCCTTCGATCGTGTCGTTTTCCGGATCAAAGGTGTCGTCGGCCAGAATTTCTTCCGCGCCTTTTAAATAAGAGCTCGGGTAGTAGACTGCCCATGAATTCTCCGCTCCGTAAGTCAGATTGCGCAGAATGGCATATTCAAAATCTTTTGACGACAGCGGCTGATCGTCGCTCCAGACAACGCCTTCCTTTAATTTGAAGGTGTACGTCAGACCGTCGTCGGAAACGGTATAACTGTCGCACAAATCGTTGACGATGTTGTTTTCCTCATCTTGACGGAACAGACCTGCCGTCGTATGACGCAGAACGTAGTTGTTGACTGTTTCAGTACTCAAACCTGGGTCCAAGGTCGTAATCTGGCCGCCGATTGCAACTTTCAGATTCTCCGGATCGGCGCCTGTGCTTGTCGTTGCCGAACCGCCGCCATTGCCGCTGGAGCATGCGCTGACCAGCATCAGCATAGCCGCACAGAGAATAATTCCTAGCTTCTTCATTTACTTTCCCTTCCTTTTCTGGTTTAACCGCGGAGTTGATCTCCGCTGGAGCAGGGTATGCTGATAACTGCCGCAATAGACTGAATCTGTGATCATAAAAAAATCGTTTCCAGATGTCTAGAAACGATTGATCGCGGTACCATTCTAGTTGCCGGCTTCAACAGCCAACCCCCTCAATCCTTAACGCGGAAACACGTGAATTCCTATTTTATTCAGAATTCCATCTCCCAGATGCGCTTCATCATGCGTTAGCCGCGAACCTTCCACCCTCGTTCGCTCGCTTTCGGCCACATTCATGACTACTCTTCTGTTCATTGATTTTGATTAATCTCAGTTTACAGCGCAGAGAACGGGTTGTCAAGCAAAAAACAAAACATTTTCATTTTCTGTAAACTTTTTCATTTTTATTCATAATGAATAGACAGATATCAACGACAACGGATTTCTGCCTTTTTATTCCGAGTTTTACCATTTTGAAACATTGCTGATCCCATCTCCGCTTTTACTTCTTACCCTGATTTTTCCTGCTTAGGAAGAAAAAAGTATGAAATATTTTTTCATAAATTGTAAATTCCCAAAACCATTTCATTTCCGTAATCTTGTTTCCTCATTCTTTTATTCAGACAAGACGATTGAGATCTCCTTTTCATTTTATTCCAGCGGCTCAGTTAAATGCAAAACCGCAATCAGATTGTATCTTTTTCTCAGCGCCCCGTGCGGATTTTTCACTGGTATCCAGGCAGGGTGTTTCCCCGCTTTAAACGGCAGAACTGTTAAAATCCGCTGAGTTTCTGAATCTTCTTTTTGTTCTCAAGATTATTTTGGAACTTCTTGTCGAAGCCGGAATACACTGATACTGAACAAGGGAGGATTAGCCTATGGAACAACTCAACATTAAAGTGCATCAGCGAAAGGAAAGAACACAGCCGCGGATTCTATTCGACGACAACGGCTGGGATACGCCGGAAGATCAGATCCAGGCAGAAAACGAAGTCGTATATCATTGTTGCGAAGACGACTGCGACGATGGCTGCCGATGCGACAATGGCAACTGCGGAGGGAATCAGGGCTGCGGCTGCGGAAATCAGGGTTGCGGCTGCGGCTGCGGATGTGATTGTGATAAGGGATGCGGCGACGATGATAACGGCGGTGGGAATGATTGTGATTGCGATTGTGACTGTGATTGCGACTGTGATTGTGGTAATGACTGCGATTGTGGTAATGACTGCGATTGCGGTAACGACTGTGATTGTGGCGACGGCGGAGATTCCTGCCCGGATGATTGTGATTCCACCTGCCGTCCAAGAACGATTATCTTTCAAAAACGCAAAGAGTGTATGGAACGGACACAGCCGACCGGATGTAATGACGAAACCGGATCATATCGCAAATGTTCCGTCACCATTAAAATTATTAAACGCTATTAAAAGCGAGCTGGGCTCGCTTTTAATTCGTTCTGTTTCAAAATCGGGTACATGCTTCATTGTTCTTCAGGCAGCGATCTTTCCGCCTCCGCTCCATTCAGATTAGCAGCGGCCAGCGCAGTTTTTCCCGCCAGCTGAGCAAACCAGTCGAGATACGGCCGCCACAACGGCGTATCAAATGTCTGCGCATCCTGCGGATTCGCAAATTTAATTCGATACTGATCTTTCATCCAGCTGTCAATAACCGCGGCTCGCAGCATTTTAAACGAAAATTCATTGACCGCCATTTTCTCACCCTGCAGCGTATAAATCAAATCGTCTGGTTCCTTCAGTGGATCGGTATACCATCGCCGGCCGGCTTCCAGAATCTGATCGTCTGCGTCCAGCTTCTCGAAAACGGGTTCGTCGTTGATCCAGCCTTCATACTGGCTTGCCCACATCATCGGCAATACCAGACTGTCGCCCTGTCTTTCAAACGGAATTTCGTAATGTGCGCCCACTGCGTATTTTTCGCGTACCGGCTCTGCGCCCTGATCAAAAATTGCCTTTGCTTTCGCATTGATCAGCGTGGTATCAGCTTTGCAGGCCCAGTTTACAACCGCGGCGCATTCATTGACATAATGATATTGAATCCCCGCTTCGATCCCTTCCCCCGCAAAATAGTCTGACTGGGGCAAAGGACTGATCAATGTCAACGTTTCCGCGTAATTCTTCTGTTCCTCCTTCTGATTTATGGTGAACATGACCGCTCCGTTAAACTCAAGCTGTTCTTCCCCGGTTTGTTGAAACTGACGGGATATTGTGCCGATGTTAACACGAAGTTCATTATCGTCCGGGTCTTTGTCCAGTTCATAATCAACCCGGGCCCGCATGATCGCCGTTTCATCGTTCAGCGTAAACGGAATTCTGATCGTCTGTTCCGGCAGCGCCGGCAGCTGTTGTTCAAAAATCACCTCATCCTGCAGCCAGACGGTCACCGTCTGCTGCTTTTGGGGATTGCAGCCATCGCAAAGAGCATGCAGCATTGCGTATTCAGTTTCATCTGGATGCGCTGCGGGAACAAACAACTGACCGGCCGCCGAGTCGCCTTCGTTAAGCTGAAAGTAACCGGAAATGGAGGTTCCCTCATTGCCTGCCCGATCGACGAGTTCCACGACAATTTTGCATTTTCCCGCCATTGTCAGTTCGATTGTCTGCGGAGTATCGTGATCAAACCAGGACGAAGTTTTAATATAGGATTGACCTTCGTCATAGGTGAGGCGGTAACGCCAGCGCTTAACACCGCTCAAATCGTCCTGCGGCGTAATCAAAACAGCTATTTTATCTTCCTCGGTTTCAGCTTCTGGCGGATCAAACAAGGCCCATGGGGATTGCTTGTCAATATTGCCGACCGGAATAGCGACCGTCGTACTATTTCCCGCATGATCTTTCGAAGATACGGAATAAGTACCATTTTCACTGACGGTAAACTGAGCGGCAGGCCCATCTCCAGTTTTCTGCGGAACGCTCAGGTGCTTCACTCCGCTCAGCTCGTCCTTCGCCTGAACCTGAACCAAAACATCTGTATTCGTCCAGTCCTGCGGCGTCAGCGTCCAGCTGATCGCAGGGCCGTGCAGATCCGCGCGCCATTCCAATTCTGCCAGCCCGGCGCAGTTATCCGCATAATCGCAGGCGGTCAGCGTCAGCGTCTGACGTCCTTCTTTGTCGTTGGCCAACGGCGTCGACCAGATTTCGTCCTGCTCAGTCAATGCAATTTCACCTTGCGAAGTTGCGGCTTGTACCGTTTGAACACCGCTGTTAAACTCCGCGGGCCGATCTTCGACTTTACCGGTATGGACTGTAAGTCGGGCCGTTCCATTAACCCAGTTTGAATATACCTGATCCCCATCCGCAAGAATCGTTCCCGCTTCGTCTTCAATCCAGCTGCGCTCACTCTGGGGCGGCAGGCGATCAATTTTGTACAGATCCGAAAGGGTTACACTGCGGTTGCCCGCAAAGTCTTCAACTTCCACTTTGATCCTGTTCAGACCATTTTCTCCCAGCGTCAGCGTCGCTGGCTGCGCCTGCAGCCATTCGCTGCAGCGACCGTAATGCAGACCGCCGTCAACGGATAAAGCCCAGCGCCAGCGTTTTACGCCGGAATGTTCATCATAAGGGGAAACCTCAACCGCCACCGGCTGGTTATGCCACGTTTCATCACCCTGGGGATCCAAGTGTGCGGATGGCGCGGTATTGTCAATCAGAAAAACGTTTGACGTCACAGTCGCCCTGTTTCCAGCTTCATCCTGTAACTGCGCTTCGATCTGCCACTGGCCGGACTGATCCAGCGAATAGAAAAACGCAGAACCATCCCCGTTTCCCAAATCCTGCCGCTGTTGGGTAAGAACATTCAGCAGCGTGTACCGGGCATCCGCAATCCAGTGTTCTTGCGGATCATACAGATTTTTATAGGTAACGACGGTGACATCGTATGAATTCAGCCGGGCATTGGTACTGTGTCCTTCATACTTGTAACACGGCGTGCTGCGGCTGCCGGTTGTATGCTGACACCAGCCGGCGTCATCGCTCGACCAGATCTGATGCGGCAAATTTCCCTGCTGAGCCCAATATACCGGATTCGCTGCATACTGAACGCCCCAGCCCGGACTGGTTTCAATCCAGGGCCAGGCTTTTCCTTTTGAGCCGTATGAGTAATAGCGGTAACGAAAACCGCCGCCCTGTTCTTCAGTATACCAGCCACTGATCTGGCTGGAGTAGCTGTCGAGCCCTTTTACGACCTCCGGATTGGCGTAGGCTGGAATGGATCCCCCGCGGCCATAGTCGTAGAAATCAGATTGATTCTGAATTTCCGCTTCCTGCCGTGCGAACAATGAGGTCGACGGAGTAAAAATACCGGCACTCTCTTTTTTCCATATCCCCTGTGTACCATCAGGCTCGAAAGTTCCGCCGTCCAGACAAACCGTGACCTGACGAATATCTGTATTTTCAATTTTTTCCGGCGTCCAGCGAACATGTTCCTGCACGGCGTAATCCGGAATCTGAAAATAGTTTAACTCATAGTGACACTGCGGCCCGCTGTCGTTAAACATGACATAAAGATTGCTTACCTCGCGGTCTTCCAGATTTAAGGCAATCCGCTTCTCTTTCGTACTCAGCACCTCTTCGCCAGCCGTCAGCTCCGCCCGGCCGTCAACCCAGTTCATTTCTGCGTTGATCCAGACTGTCTTTTCCATGACTTCGCCCCTACCGTTCCATCCCTGAACCTCAAGCTGCAAGTCGCCGATCTTTATTGGCCGCCCGAAATGGGCTGAGATAAAATTGGGATCGTCCGGATTTTCATTTCCGCTGACAGTCAGCGTTTTTAATCCGGCCAGCACTTCCCAGCTTGTTCGCTTGGGATAGGAAAAAGTCCCCAGCGCGTTAAACTGCGCCGTAATTTGTTGGGAATTGATCGTCATCTGTTGATCGGCAGTAAATTCGCTGTCCCAGAAATCCTGATGGGCGACCCAATCCTTTACGGAATAAAATAACATGACTGTACAATCCGCCCGGATGGCTGCCATACTTAAAACCAGATTGATCAGCATCAGCAAGCACAAACATCTCCGCGTTTTCAATAGATCACCCGCTTCGTTGTTTTTGACGCCTTCAGCTCGGTTTTCAAACCGATCAGGGCGATTTCAATCTGAAGCTTCCCCGTTACTTTGTAGGTACACCGCTCATTCTGCGGCTGTCTTTCCGTTTCCACCGTCACTTCCGGAACCCGCTGCTTCCAAACTTCAATTTCCTGTTTGGCCGGTTCTGTCAGACCCTCGTGGACTTCAATGATTTCCACCATTGAGCTTGTCAGCTCATTGATTGTTTTATAGCCGACGGCAAAAGCCAGCATCTGCGGAATTAACAGCACGCAGAATGTGAACACAAATAAGCCGCCGAAAATTTCCACGCCCTTACCCATATTTCTCCTCCTTTTTGTTTAGAAAAACCGGATCGAAGCGATCATATTCAAAATCACAAAGCCCAGCCACAGAAACAGAACGTAAGGAATCATATTCTGTTTTTCAATCCGGCGCTGCAGCTCAATGCGGCGTGCGCCCTGGATCTTTTCATTCGCGATTTTAGAAAACGCCGTTAAGATCAGCTCACGATTCTCGGAAGTGATCGACAGACTGAACAACGTCCGCATAATCCGTCCGATATCGTCAATTTGAGAAAACCGCTGGGCAAATTTCAAATAGGGCTTCAGATCAGATCCCTGGGTATGGATTTCCCGCGCCAAAACCCGCAGATCTTCCTGAAAGATCGCCGGCGCTTCACGGATTGATTTTTCAATCGCGTTGGGCACCGGATTGTTTTGAATCAGGATCGCCAGATGATTCAAATAGTAAGGAAATTCTTTTTTAGCCTGTCCCAGCAGTTGGATATAGATCATCTTTAACCGCAGGCGATCGCCAAGGTAGACGGCGGCGGCCGCCAGAACGGCGCAGATCAGTGAAAATGTATCCAGCGCGCCTTTCTTGATCGCCAGCATGAACAATCCGGCGGCAAACGCGTACAATATCCGTTTAAGCATGCGGGCGCGCGGTTGTCCCTTTCCTGTTTTTTCACAATAAAATGCGTAGTCGGATTCCATCCAGCGGTCTAATAGCGCCGCTGTTTCCGCAGCGAACGGACCCGCTTGATAGCCCCACAGGCCCCACAAGCTCAGGGCACTCAGCTGCATCAGTGCCAACATCAATCCCATAAACTCACCTCTATTCCAGCTTGTCGTTGCGGCTGCACCAGAATTCATACAGAAACAGCGTCGCAGCGTTCAGCAGGTAAAACAGAAAAATGCAGAAGCGAAAGGACTCCGTCGCCAGATTGACATACATGGAGGAATGAAACATCTTTTTCATGACCAGCGCCGCCAGCAGATTCAAAATCATCATAAAGTAAAATACCGAACGTCCGGCAGCTTTCTTCTGCCGGTAATCGTTGATCAGCAGTTCACTTTCCTCGGTGTTGTCAAACAGATAATCGACAAGCTGTTCGTTGCGTCCGCCTTCGATCTTTTTGCCTTTTAACAATAAATGAAGATTACGGACCTGCGAATATTCGTACTTCTTTTCCAAATCATCCAGCGCCTGGGCAAAATCCGAATTGGCTTCGATCTGCCGCACGCAAAGCTCAAGATCCTTTTTTAACGGCGCTTCCACCAACGCCGCGCAGTCTTTCAGAATCCGCAGACTGTTTTTATCTTCCCGGATGTAAAGAATCGCGGTCGATACATACGTCAACATTTCCTTTTCTTCTTTTTCCTGGGCTAAACGCTTCAGATTCATATAGAAAAATGAAGGCAGAAAGAAGATCGCCAGGGACGCGATGATCGCCGAATAGACCCAGTGCTCTGTCGTGGCGTAGCAGAGCAAGCCGCACAGAGTTCCTAAAATTGCCGCCTGACTTGCATATTGACCAGCCGGATAATGTCCGCCCAGGATTTCAATCCGGCGGATTAATCCAAAATAGGAAATATCGTTCAGCTTCCGCATCACCCGGCTGTCCAAAACAGCCTGCCAGTCATGGCAGTCCAGTTTGAATGCGAGGGCACTGTAACAAAAGCCCAGCGTCAGAAACAGAATTTTCATTCCGCGCATGATTTCTTCTCCCTGCTTTCCGTCATTCCCAGACGGCGCTGCAATTCGGGTGAACAGCGGTTCAGCCGGCCGGTGCGGGCCCGGTAGAGAACATGCTGGGTACATTGCCGGGTTTTCGGGTCATAGAGATACTCGATGATTTCGTCGACGCTGCGGACAATTCCGTCCTTACCCGTTTCCTTTTTCAGATGAACGACCAGATCGACCAGGGAATACACGCGCATTTCAAGCGAGCTCATCGACTCCGCGTCGTTTTTCATCATCTGCTTGATGCGGGTGGTAACGGTATCCGCTCCGCGGGTATGCATCGTTGTCAGCACGGTATGTCCGGTCGACATCGCGTCCAGCAAATCGTCGACTTCTTTTCCGCGGGCTTCCTGAAGCAGAATCCAGTTGACGTTCTGACGCAGCGCCATCGCGATGATCGCTGAATAATCAAAGCCCGGACGCACCCGGAACGCGCTGCATGAAGCTTCAGGATGGATTTCCTTAATATTGAATTCCAGCGAATCTTCAATCGTCACAATTCTCTGATCGACGGGAATATAGGTCGCCAGAAATTTTAAGAATTCAGTTTTGCCGCTGCCGGTTTCACCGACAAAAATGATGTTGCACCGATAGCGGATACAGCGGATCAGAAACTGCAGTGCCGAACGGGTGATAAAGCCGCTTTCCACTAAATAGTCCTCGCTCAGAATACTGGCGCGGGATACCTTGCGCAGCGCCAACGTCACGCCGCTGACCGAAAGTTCCTCATGAATCGCGCTGACGCGCAAATCGAGATCGGCGTCATGAATATCGCCTTCCAGACAGGGGCTGCCGGGGTTGAATTCTTTTTCCATCTTATTGGCAACCTGATTGGCAATGCGGTTGATCTCCGTTTCCTGAATCGATCGGTCCATCAGACGGTAATGCCCATGATGATTGGAAGTCACCCAGATTTCGTTGTGATTCAGACAGTTGATATCGCGGATATCTTCCTGAATTAGAAGATCGCTGAGCACACCGAAGTCAATTTTGTCAAAGATCCGCGCATCATTCATCCTCCCTCACCTCTTTGACCAGACTGACGTCAATCGTTTTCTGATAAAGCAGTTCACGCATTTTCGCAATGTCATAGAAATCCTCAGCCTGACTTTCCGGATTCAGCGATCCATAGGTTACCATCGGCAGCACCGTGCCGAAAAACTTTGCCCGCTGGACCAGATCCGCGTCTTCGTACGAGAGGGCGACAACGATGACGCTGGTGGCCTTATCCGACTGGGCGTCGATATTCTTACCCGTACTGTCGCGAACCGCGATCACCCGCGCCTGCGATACCAGCTGCCCATACAGCACGCGTTTTTCCGATTCGTCTGCCTGTGTCGCGTAGCCCTGAAAATAAAGATCAATCTGATGTCCCGGCAGGATGGAATTGGCGTAAGATGTCTTGATGTCCGCGTCGATCGTCACCGCCGCTTCATTCTCCAGCAGCGGAAACGCCGACACATCATGAAGCTCATCTTTCGCTATCAACAGTTCTTCATAGAACAAGGCGCCTTCCGCAACCGAATTATAGGTGTCGACTGCCTGACCGATTAATTGTTCCGGATCTTTTTCAACGCCTTCCAGCACTACCGGCCGCGGAACCTCGATCAACTGAATATCCTCCCGTTGAATCACCGTGCCGGATTTCAGATATCGCGCCGCAACGGGAACCAAAATCGGATCAATGGCCGCCTGTACGGTCGTTTCATACACTTTATAACCGCATAAGCCCACCGCCAACGTCAGAATCAGCGTTAAAAGCAGCCGGTAGCGCTGAAGAAAAGAAGGGGAAAGCTTTATTTTTTTCATTCTGTCTCCTCGTTTCTTTCAACGATCACCACGTTGTCATATTGCGAATCCATCTGTGCGCTCATCGCTGCTTTCCCCGATTCCCGCACCGCCACGGCAATCGCGGCCGGATCTTCATGAATATCGACAAAGCGAACTTCCAGCTGCGACAGCGTGCTGTGATTCTGCGCGATCTTTGCATTCCACAACCGCATCACCCGGTTTTTATTCACCGACAAACGGTTGTTTACGATCAGGTCTCCGCGGTTCAGCGCTTCGTCCATCACGGATAACTGCGTCGTCCGCACACTCTCAAACAGCGAATCTTCCATAATCAGCTTGCGGTCAAAATCCAGAAACAATAACAGACAGATACAGGCCAGGAAAATCAGGCCGTAAATCTTGACGGATTGACTCATTCATATTCCTCCTTCACATTGATGAAAAGAAAGGAAAGCGCGGCCGCTTTCCTTCTGTCGGTTACGATACCGACGGTGTGTAGTGCTGCCCTAAATCCAGCAAGTTCCCGACGGTCTTACTGATGCCGCTGGTCAGCTGCGCCGCGAATCCAGTGTCGGCCATTGTGATGTAAGCTATCAACAGGCCGACCAGAATTACCGCGATGATTAATCCTCCGTATTCTTGAAATATCTCTTTCATAAACACTCTCCTTTCGCTTACATTAGTAATATTGCGGTATTTTTAAAAAAGCCCCACGAAAAATCAAAATATTTTTACTTTTTTCCGTTTTTTTTAGAATTTTTATGAAAATCTCTGTTTATTTTCATAAATCTGCCTTTTTTTATGTTTTTTGCCTTCACAATGTGATAAACAAGGATTCATTCACATTTCTGCGTTGATCTGTTCTGCCAGACCGCGGCAAAATTTTTTTTATTTTTTTTTAAATTCAGGACTTCATTTTTTTCAAATTATGCTATAATAAATGAGCACTTGGAAATCAGAATGCGCGGGTGTAGTTCAATGGCAGAACACAACCTTCCCAAGGTTGCTACGGGAGTTCGATTCTCCTCACCCGCTCCACAAGTTGTGCAGATGTAGTTCAATGGTAGAACGCGACCTTGCCAAGGTCGACACGGCGGTTCAATTCCGCTCATCTGCTCCATGACGATTTAAGCCCTTAGTAAAGGGCTTTTTTGTTGCGTGGCACGATTGTGGCATGATATTTCTAACCTTATTATATATAGGCATAATAAAAAGCCCCGGCCTCCTGATAGAAGTCGGGGTATTTGCTATTTAAAGGCCATGCTCCAGATCTGTGATCCGCTGCTCATGATCGTCAAGCTTGTCGTGGATCCGGCGATGACTGTCAGAGTTTTTAACAGCCAGGTCGCTGACCTCCTCATGAGCTCGCTTTTTGAGATCATCATAATCCTTTTGTAACCGATCGACGGTTACCGTTAGTTTCGTGATACTGGTATTGAGGTTGATCACCGGCTTGCCGACTGTAAAAAACAAGCCAACAACGGCGATGATAACCCCGACTACTCCCCACTCTGTCATGGGGCTTACTCCTTGCTCGACAGCTGCTTAATCGTCTGATTGAGACCGGTAGACGCCCAGCCGGAGATCGCGCCGATCATAATGATTTCCGCTGACCAATTGCCGGTGATCAGTGGAGCCAGCACCGCGCCGATGAGCAGCATAGTAGCTGGGATGTACTTATCTGGATAATGCTCCGTAGACTTGAGCGCTGCGCCGATCGCATAACAACCGGCGAGCACCAGCGGCATTAAAAACTGAGTGATGATTTCTGTGATTTCCATAATTTATTCCTCCTCTAAATACTCATAACTCTCATAATATCAGACGGTTCATGACCATCCCACTTTGGAGCTGTTGGCAGTTCTTGAACATCAAACATATCCCAATATGGATCTAAATCATAATGATACGAATATTGCCCCTCCGGTGTATCAATTCCGACGATGAACATTTTATCGAACATCGTCCCGTCGCTATGTTTTTTAGCCTTCCACGCAATCTCAGGATGGTCTTTACAGATTCTTGCAAACAAGACAGCCCGATGATGATATAGTTCGTTAAATGTGTGGTATCCATCTGATGTATTTCCATCAATGATTACGGATCCTGTTTCGGTTTTTATTTCCTGCATTGATTTAGTCCTCCTCTTTAATCCAATAACAACGCGAGTCATACTGGCAGTACCCACGGATCCCGTTATACTCCGCCTCTACCCACTGGTAGCCGTCTGGCTTGATCCCAGGTAAAAATCGGATCAGCTTTGCAGTACCACCGATCGGGATCGTTGCCAGGATCTCGCCAGACGCTCTGCCGTTGGTAAAGGACAGCGTTTTGCGTACCCTCAGGCCCACAGAGTCCACCACAACGGACAGCCCGTCAGCAGGCTCTGGCGTTGGCTCTGGTTGCGGATCGGGCTCTGCCTGTGCCTCGGTCTTGTAAAACGTCAGCACATTAGGCAATGCCCGACCCGTATAGACTTTTTTAGTACCGTCCACAATCATCTGAGAGCTGCCACCGCTGTCCAGCATTGCGCAGTAAGTCATCCCATAGGCTTTAGCAAACTGGCGGCAGGCGATGCCGTTGAGCTTACCAGAGACAACTGCAAAGACGTCAACGCCATCAGCGTCTCGCATGTGTAGCGTCTGAGTATTGGCGGTGCTGTACTTGCTCTGTCCGGAGCCGCTGGAGACCCTCGTCACATCCTTACCCTCCAACATCAGGATCACTGCCGGACTATAACCTACCTTGACCTCATCTCCCGGGTATTCCCAACTAGCCAGATCGCCAGCGATCAGCTTGTTATCTTTAGTCACGACCACATCCAACCACTCGCTCTGATCCGGCCGACCATCAGCTGTAAAGCCCTGGTGCCGACCGCAGACGGTGCCACGCTCTGAGCCAGACATGACAAAGTAGCTACAGTTGACCTTGCAATGATGGATGTGATCATCGTCGATTTTGTCAATAGTCTTAAGCACCTTATCCCCGCCGGCTGACATCAAGCCGATCTCCTGATCGTCCTTCCGCTTGTAGACGTGGATTGTCTGGCCTTGCCAGGCAATACTCTGATACCCTGGTTTTAAATACATCTTGGATCCCTCCTCGTAAATTAAAAAAGGACACCTGAGCCAGTGTGTCCATGTGCCGCGGTACATCGCCACGGACTTGTTGATAAATTGTGACTTGACGACGCAGCCACCGATAGAACCCCAGCGTTTGGCTGTCGCCTCGATGACCTGCCCACCGCCGATGTAAATTCCGATGTGACCTGATTGCCAGACCAGCAGCCCCGGGATGTCTGGGATTGTGTCGATCGAGCCTTTGACGTCCGCTCGGGAGTACATCTGATCAGCGTTGATATCTGGTGCCGTCTTGCCGTAGTAGCTCGCGTTACCTGGACCGTAGTCATGCCATAAAAAGCACTTGATCAATCCCACACAGTCAAACACCCGGCGGCCGGCAGTATCGTAGCGACCGATCCCGCCGAGCTGGTAAAACGTTTGGCGGTTGAGCTGCTGCTCTGCCCATCGGCAGAGGTCAGCCGGTGATGTGTAATCGTACATAAGCATCACTCCTTTCACTTAATTGGCACCAATACAATCAAGCCATTTTCGTAGTTTCCGGACTCATTAAATTTATCACCAGGAACAACGTCAATGATCATTTTTATGGTAACTGGAGTGCGTCGGGATGTACCTGTATCAGCCATTGTAAATCCACCAATATGCGTCATTGTTTTATTCGACGTCACAGATACAGAAGGCCCGACCGTACTGCAGCCAATTCCGATAGCGATGGCAAAAGGATACTTATCCTTAAATGTGTAACTCTGCGCCCCCACACTGGTCACTGAGTAGACGCAAGACATACCTTTTACTGAACTACCTAATGAATTTAAGATGTTTCGGCTAAAGTTAGGCATGTTATGCACCTACCTTTTCCAGCCACATTGTACAATACCAGGTAAAACCGACATCTCCGTCTGTTCGATTAAACTTGATAGTATTAATTGATTTCAGCTCTTCGATTGTTCTGTACAACAACAAGTTAATAGACATGTTAATCGATACACTTCCAGCACTATAACTTGTCATCGGCCTGCAATCATAAACTCCTACTGTATTTATGTTGTTAAGGTATAAATCGAAATGTGCATATCTGTTTTCACGCCAGCCCCCGTTTACAGTGCCTGATATCATTAAAGGAATAATTTTGTTATTATCCCAGGTTACTACTGTATTGATAGATCCTTTGATCGTTGGATGTTGACCTTCTGCGAAATGCAGCACATATCCAGGAAACGGTGACTTACCTCCTGGTAAGATATTTCGGCAGAATCCCATTAGATTCCACCTCTTTCCAGAATTCGAAGGTATGAAAAAGCCTTTAACAAAAGGGTTTTTAAATAGTTTGTAGTACAAACTACCCCCCCCCCGATTTTTTTACGCGTTACATAGGTGCAAATAACATACGATTTGTTAACATCATTTTGTCGCCAGCATTCCACATAAACCCCAGTAAATACTTTATCCGGATAAAGTTCAGCGATATTCCAAGTTTTCTGATAATGGTTCGTCGTGTTTGTTATGCGCACATCTCCGGTTGGCGAATATAAGATTAAAGAGGGTCTACTGCCACCCCAGCTATCGATGCCTACATACAGACTGCACCCGATTAATTCTTCATCTGCGGGTATATCTGCTTTTGCCGATCCTCCGCTATAATCGCGGAGAACACTCAGCATACGTGTTATATAAGCATATTTTGCATTTAATCCTGGAAGTATATTTCTGCTGAATCCCATAAAATCATCCTTTCTTGCACTTAAATGCGGTAAGTGCGGTCCCGTTTTTGTTGCTGTCGGCATAAATCCGCAGCTTGTTGGCTGTCACTTTGATGTACGGACCGATGCCCTCCACATTAGCTGGCCACATCGGCTCGATGATGTCGTCAGCAGCACAGGTGTAGGCCACGTCGGTAAACCACGGATAGCTGAGAGCCGGATCCACTGTCTTATAATCCGGATCCAAGCTGGCAATGTTATCCGCGGTCAGCTGGGTCCAAGTTGCGGTCGCCGCAATCGTAAAGCCATCAACGAGCTTGGATCCAGCATTATCAATCAATCGTTTAAGCTCCTTGCCTTGAGCTGCAGATAAAGAATCTGTAGTGCTGTCGCTGGTCAAATTATTAACTATACCGCGCCATGTATTGGTATAGGGAGGTGTTTGCTAAGTCCCATCACCACGCAGATATTTAACTTGAGCTCCTGCGGTTGGAGCTGGAACTAGCCCTGCTTTACCAGCAGCCGACGCAGTTGCAGCGGTCATGTTGCTGTAAGTTGTATTTGCCGGTGTCGACCATGTACCGTCGCCGCGAAGATACTGACCTTGCTTACCCGCAGCAGGCGCCGGTACAAGGCCAGCTCCTCCTGCCGCTGATGCCGTGGCAGCTTTAAACGCTGTGTATGTCGTATTATTATCAGCTCCCCACATGGCTGTACCATCCGCTGACCACCTCAGGATCTGGCCGGCCGCACCACCCGCCGGAATATGTTTATTGCCCGCCGATGTTGGATGTGTATAAACCGTATTTGTGTCTAGGTCACCAATCAACTGATAGGCAGAGCCGTCATAAACAAACTCCAATGTCCGATTAGCCGCGAGGTATCCTGCGTTGATCGCTGCGCCACGATACTGGATCGCTTTTGCGCCACTGCTGTTAACGTTGAGCGTTGGGTTGTCCGCAGTGTTGGTTACCGCAAACTTGACGATAATCCGCGCACCAGTTACCAGCTTAAATCCTGTACATGCAACCACCTTTGCCGCTGTTGCCGCTGCGGTGCTGCAAGTACCATAGTGCATAATCGCTGCTGACCCATCAAAGTCGACCCCATCCACAGTGCGTGCCGACTGCAGCTTGACCGCTGACGTTGCAGATCCCCCAGCAGAGCTGCTGCCGGCATAATTGTGAGTGTGGTTTGTATTGGCTTTGCCCGCGAGCGCTGCTTTAATTTTTTCCCATAGATGGGTCAAGCCGGTTTTGTCTAAATAGTTATTCGCCACGTAAAATCACCGCCTTACTAAGCGGTGATCGTGTCAATTTCGGCATTGGTGATCGCAACCATGTCCGTCTTTTTCAGATATCCGGACAAGTCAATATCCGTGTTGCCGATCTTCTCGAATTTATTAGCCGTTGGCAGCCAGATATACTCATCGTAGCTGTCCCCTGTACCATGAGCATGTGACATCAAATAGATCGTACCTTTGATCCCCGTCGGCGGCAGCGTGGACACGATTTGAAAATCAATACCCGTGATCCCACTAAGTGCCTGGTTGATTGCGGCCTGGACCTCAGCAGCTTTTTGATATCCCGCGCCATTGGCAAGACTTGCGTTATCCGTTGGTACGGTAATGTTGAGCTCTTTGCTTTTGATCTCTTGCACAACACCGTTAACTTTAATCGACTCAATTTTATTGACTTGGGCTCCAGTTGCAATTCCACCAAGCTTGGCTTTCTCCTCGTCAGTATAATCGTTTGAGGATAGTGCTTTGCCAGAGACCTTATCAACTTTATTAGCTACTGAGTTTGTAACATGCGCTTTGATTAGACTCCAAAGATAAAGCAAGCCATCATTATCAAGATACTTATTAGCCATTTAACTTTTGACCTCCTATTAAATTAAAAATATCAGTATTTGTCATTTTCTCCAATCCAAGCTCATCAAAATTCTTGTCACCCACAAGTTCGATGCCGGAAATGCGCGGCTTGTTGTAGAGTGTATCGTAATCTTTCGTCCCAATTCCGCCTCCACTGTAAGGATCCATTTTCATGACGATTACTTTCTCTTGTTTTTTGATCGCCATTTTAGTCATCACAGCACCTCCTTAGAGATTGACTCGTACACGGCTTCCCGAGTAATTCCTGTTCCCGTAACCGATTCATCCTTAAACTTGATCCTAGCTTGGCAAGAGACAACATGATCCAGCATAAACGTGTCCTGCTGAGTAAGTGCAACAATAAACTGCCCAAGATCGCGATCAAATTTAGCATCTTCAGGATACGTTTTTCTGACAGGCCCAAAAACAAACTCAACTTTGTCCACCAGATCAATGTCTATTACGGATCCGACGTCATCCTGCAGTTCAATGGCCAAAGAGTAAGTATTGCCCTGCCTCATACCGCATTCCTCTTACGCCGGGTATATTGATAGGCACGCAGCTGGGTGCCGGTCATATCCGCATTGCAGTAAATCCGCAGCTTATTGGTGGTCACCTTGATGCAGGGGCCAAGGCAGCCGAGCTCTGCGGTGTCCGCATCCCACTCCGGGTAGATCTCATCGTCCTCACTGCAAGCAAAAGACAGATCTGTAAACCAGGGATACTTGAGGTTAGGATCCGGACCCGCCTTGTATTGCGGATCCAGAGTGGCTGCATTATCCGCTGTCAGCTGCGTCCAGGTTGCGGTTGAGGAGATGATGATTTCGGCGTCGCAATCCACTGTTCCGTAGCTAAAACCTTCCGCCACACGGCTTTCCAGGTCATTCATCGTTGCTGCATTAAAGGGATCCCCTTCTTGGGATACAGCCCCCTCCGCCCGCACAACGTCATATTCATTCGCGGCTCCTGTTGCAACGAGCTTCCTTCTGGTTGGATATTCTGATTGTCTGTTTTTCCAAGTCTTCTTTTTATAGCTCATTAAATCACCCCGCTTTCTCCGGCAAACATTTCTCCGCAGCGCATCTGTGCTTCCCCGGATGCCATAATGTTATTGCCGATCAAATATTCAATTTTTTCTATTTGATTCACTTTCTCGTAATCGTTAACCGGAAATCGAGGATTTTCCGGAAGATTGGGTACAGGCCAGCGGTTTCGTATTGCAGTCAAGCCATCTAAGATTTTTGTGAGATCCGTCTTAAAAATTAAAGGCCGGCCGCTCCAATCCTTTGTGGCATAGTCTAACCCAAGCTTCATTGCAAGATAGGATAGGTTCTGCTCAATTCGATTCAGATCCTCATATTTGAGATAGCCTTTTGGTGTCCTATCACGCACATCCTCCTCTGTCCTGTCAAATACAGGCGCAATCCAAACCATCACATCACCCCAATCTCATCGCCAGTTTTGAGTTCATTGCCTGCATAATCATAATCACCAATTTTAAGAGCATAGCCAATCCCTTTGCAGGATGCTAAAAAGCCGCCGGTCAGATCCAGCGACATCGATTCAAGCACAACTGCGACCATATTTTGCTGCGTTTTCACCGCGGAGAAATTACCAACCTTTTCATCCTCACAGATGATTTTCAACTCGTGGTTGAGTCGGTACTGATAATACTCATAAAGGTGTTCGGCAACGCGTGCTGCATTGGATTCAGATACCAAAGTAGCGTCGGTGACTTGCTTGCTGTTCCTGAAAGATCCGGCGGGCAGCTCGGGCATCGCCTTGCGGTAAATCGTCGCACTATCCTCATACGGATGGCCCTGCACCTTAACTTCAGCGGCTACATCGATCTGCAGCTTAATTCGGAAGTAGTCTGATTCCAGGATTGTGCAATTTATTGCAGTGTAATCGGTAAAAGGCGACTTCAGCGACACCTCATAAATGCCGGGATCCAAATTAGCCTTATAAGCATCTTTGAGCTCTGATCCTTTGATGTATTTATGTGCTGTGACCTCCACGTCGGTGATCAAATCCATCTGCTTGATACTATGTGCTGGCGACATAAACTTCCGGTCCGAAAGAATGATCGTTTGCGTTGTATGCGAAGCTCTGTACATGTTAATCCCAGTAATCCGTGAGGTATCAATCACTCCGCAACATGCGAACAGCACCTGCTGCAGCGCTGCCCGATGACTGCATGGTTTGATGATCCCAGACAGAGTCATTTCTACGATCTCAGGATCCACATAATAATCCGTCCAACCAAGCGAGGTCATGATTTCATCAATAATTTCGCCCGCAGGCATAACATCATAAACACCGCCGCGAAAACTTGTCCCATCCATCACGCCAAGAATATCTTGGCAGGAAAATGTGGAAATGACACCAGACGTTGTCTCCCAGGTTTTGATGTAATGCGTGGCCATCTGATATTCCGCACCGTTGATTGTTTCATATAGATCTATTTTCTGCCGTTGCTGCAGCAGAGTGTAATAGCCCTGCGGATTGTCAATGTTGAACGTCTCATCCGTATCAATGACCGTCACAGAAGAAGTGTTCACGCTGACCTCTGACGAGGTGATGTTCAGCTCTTCAAGTAAAGTCGCTTTCGAGAGATTCTTCTCGGCGTCCTGTGAGTATTCCAGCTTCCGGCCATAATCAATACCGTTCAGCCTGGCATACTGGTGGCTTTCTGTCTGTAAAAATTCCAAGCTCATATATCTGAACTCATCCGCTTTTAAATTGCAGAAATAGGTATACCGATCAATACTAAAAACCTCGGAGCCGATCAACTCCCCGATGCTATTTTCAAACGTGACTCGCACTCTTTTTGGTAATGGATATTGTCTATCAAAAGTCAGTGTCAATCCGGCGGCGGAGTGATTCTCATTGAACTTCCGTTCGATCTTTGGGTTTGTGCTAAAGTAACCGTACTCATCAGACATTCCCGTGGACCAATAACCGAAATCAGTTGTCTGCACACTTTCATCCATGATCTGGCAGCTGCCATCAAGTAAGAAACCGCCATCTTCCAAAGTGCCGAACTTGACTGTTTCAATCTCTTCTTCATCCAATCTCTGAATATCACAAAATGAAAGAATATCATTTACAGTGTAAGCACCATCCTGTTTGGCTGTCGTATCAAACAGATTGATAACGGCCCGGGTTGATGTCCTCCTGCTCATGAGATCGTCGGGAACTTACTGACAAATTCCACTTTCAATTTCATAAAGATATTCTTTCCGGCTTTGCTTTTCTTGACCTCATCCGACACCTTGGAGAAATAGGCTTGATAGGTAAACATGGATCCCGAAGCGCCAGGCATCACCACAGTATGGTATTCCTGCTTTTCTGTCAGCTTTTGATAGAGTCGGTTGTATTCGTACATGTCCACTATCTGACCGAAGGATAAGGTGTAATTGAAATAAATTCCCAGCAGCTCGCCCGCATGCTCACCATCCTCAGTGCGATCAGCATACTTCCAGAGAAAATCAGCAGTGCGCTTACAGGACAGGATCGGTACATGGTAATAAACGCCGTCAATATAAAGACCATTGTCAAAAGTATCGCTCATTGCCTATCCCTCCAATACTAATTTTGTGCCTACGCGCTGATCTTCTTCATCGATATTCAGCTTCAGTAATCGAATCAATGCCCCAAGATCTCCGTCGGCTTTGATCACGATCGTTGTTCCTTGTGATCCGGATTCTTCTCTTACGATCTGACGGATCAGGTCTTCTGGAGCTTCCAAATTCCGCCCGCGGGTCTGATCCCCCAACATAGCCACAAATGGCTTGTTCGGAGGCAGTACGGCACCTTGAGCCAGCTTAGGAATCCATTTGAATTGAGTCACATCAAAACCCGTGATATGCCCCAAATTCATACCAAAATGAGAACCACCTACAAAAGGAACCCAATCAGGAATATCCACTGAAATGCTGTTAATCGCATCAATCACTGCATTAATTCCGGTGACAATACCATCGATGACACCCTGAACGATATCTAAAATACCATTCCAAATTCCCGCGAAGATCTGTTGAACACCGAGCCAGGCTTGTTCCCAGTTCCCTGTGAAAACGCCAGTAATGAAATTGATAATACCTTCAAGTACTAAAGTAATGTCATCAATAATATTGCTGACACTCCCCAGAAAGCCTTCCAGCAGACCTTTTAAGAATGCGATCGCCAGCTGAACGCCAATCTTCACTAATTCCAAAATCGGCTGAATAAATTCAAACCACAAGCGAGAAACCTGTTCTCCGAATCCGATGAGGGCTTCAGTGATAGCCGCACCGTTTTCATCAAACCACGCAGACAGTTCCTGCAGAGCTTCCGTAAGCCAGCCCATGACTTCTACGATCGTTCCGCCGGTCCAGGAAGCGATTGGATCCAGTAAATTATCCCAAAGCCACTCTGCCACCGGGCGAGTTGTTTCACATACGCTGTCGAATAAATCTAAAGCAGCGGAAAGCAAATCAAAAAACGCAGGCAGTCCATCCTCAATCACAAAGCTGGAAAGCGGTAAAACAACCTCATCCCAGAACCATTCAAAGGATTCCATCAGCTTGCTGAACAGCGGCTCAATAGATTCCAGTAAATCCGCAAGACTGGAAACCAGCGGAATAAAGTTAATCGACTCTGACCATTCCACCGTGGATCCCACGATGTGCTCCAAGCACTCAAACATCCGTTCAAGCATATTGGACAAAGATGTTACGATTCGTTGCCCATTACCTGCATAATCCCAAGCTTTCTTCCAGGCTTTACCGATGTTGGTTACAATCTTCACGATTCCGTCCCAAAGCTTCTTTAAGCGCTCAACGATTGCCGTAAGCTGTTTTCCCAGATCAATCTCTTTCAGATAGGTATCCGTTGGATCTGATCCCGATCCTGAGCTCTTGCTCAGGACTTCTGAACTGTCAAACGAGGCAAGCTTGCTTCCGGAGGATCCGCCATCTTTCTTTTTCTTTGCCATTTTGGCATTGGCCTTCGAAATCAAATTAATGCCAGTCAGAGCTTTGATGATCGCAAAAGCATAGTTCAGCACTGTGGCAAATCCGCTGATCAATCCGTTGATGATCGGTTCAAAGGCACTGCCTAAACCAGCCCAAATCGCATCAATCGTATTTTTCAGTTTTTCGTTGTCATCAGTTACCGATGACACAATTTTTCTGACTGCGCTGTAAGCCATCCGTACCCCCAGTACGCCAAGGCTCAACTTCGCGATCCGCTTAATCCCTCTTTTTAAAGAGTTATTATGCTTCTCTGCAGCCTTCTGAGTTTCTTTTGTCTGACGAGCGATCTCCGCCTGCTTAGCAGCCTGGCTGCGCAACTTCTGATCCTTTTGATCCAACTTTATCAGTTCGCCATGAAGCGAATCACTCATGGCATTCTCGCGCTGCAGAGCGCCTTCCAACTCTACTTTTTTGTTGCTGATTTTAGCTGTCGCTTCTGCCTGCAGCTGGTCTTCCTGCCGCAGCTTACTATTGATCTGATCGAGCTTTTCTACTTGCTTCTGATATTCCTTAGTTCCTTCCAGTCTCGTCTGATTGGCGGCTCGCATTGCCTCATTCGCAGCTTCTTGGGCAACACGATCGCGATCTTCAATACTAGCAGATGCCGGCAACGCATTCATCGCTGCTTCAGCTGCGCGATCACTTTGATTAATCGCTTTAGGATCGTTCACCGTCTGCTTCATTGCTTCTTCACTCATTTTGCGAGCGCTTTTTTCTGCTTCTTCGTAGGCCTCCTGCAACTTTTTTACCCTGGCCGCAGACTTCTCGATCGCGGAGTTCTGTTCATCGATCTCTTTTCCGATTTTGACAGATTCCGCTTCTTTTGCTAATTCCTTTAGCTGTCGTTCTATTTCTTTTCGATCCTTCGCGATACCATCCGTCTTCAATCGGGTATTGATGCGGATGGAATTTACCGTTTCAGCCATTTCAGCTATTCACCTCCGTCTAAGAGGGTATCTCCATCATCCAGTCTGTTTTCTGAGGACAAAAAAAGCGCTTCAAACTTGTCGAGCGCCTTCTGATCTTCAGCTGTTAGTTTCGTCGGCAGAGCCAGCTGAGCCTTTGCCTTCGCCATTCTTTCCCTTGCTTTTCCTCTGTAATCTTTTAAATCACAGGTTCTAATTTCCCTTACACGATTCAATACACAATCCCCGGACAAACCGTCCAGCAATGTGATAAAGTGCCACCAGTGCATAGATTCAATGCTTGACAGGTCGATCTTATAGTCAGAGGCAAACGACGCGACGATGTAGCTTTCATCGGCCTGAAGGTCCATATCCTTTTGCACACCTGCAGCCGAGTCTTTACTTTTACCGCAGCTTAGATATCTCATCAACAGCTCCATGACCTTGTTCAGATCTACCTTAGGGATATCATTTAGCAATAAATAAATCACGGCCAACGACCGTTCAATATCGTCAATATCAGGATCCTCGATCACCTCAAAGCACTTCAGCGCTGTCCGGTAATCGGTGTCCAGCGCAAAACGCTGACCCTCTACTTCGATATACTTTGGATACTCCATCAGGACAACACATCATTTTGCCTTTTCTGATATTTCTTCTTGAGTCGCTCTTTAATCGTTTCCGTGTTCAGCTGCATCGCTTCAAAGTGCGGCTCAAACTGCTCAAACAGATCGTCGTACATATCCATGTAATTGGCGTCGCCAAACAACTTCTGCATTGCGCCCGGGCAACCGAAAAAATCGTCCATAATCTGACGATTCCGCTCGAACATTTCTTTGTAGGTATTGAGGATCTGACGTTCAACAGATCCAAAGAGGTTTCCACTCTCTTTTTCATTCTTTTGATTTTCAAGTGCTTTAATCTTTCCGATCGCCACCTGCTTATTCTTTTCAACTTCCTGAAAAGCCTTATTACACTTGAAGGGCAATCCGATATCAGCCAGGTCAAAGATAATCTCTGTCCCATCGTCGCAGATATTAATCCGATAAAGATCCTCCTGTTTTCGCGTAATACGAACTTGATTCATCGTCATTCCTCCTTAAAAAGAGGCACAAGCCGTCCTTATGCCTCTGTAAATGTAACGGTGCCGTTCGCGATTGTCGCTGTCCCCTGGACTGGATCGCCGTCATAGAGCATCGTATATTCGATCACGACATTACCTTCACCGCCGAAAGAATCAATCTGAATCAGAACGTCCTGTTTCTCAGCATAATACTTTCCTGTCGTTTCTTCGTAGATACTCACATTCAGCAGCTGCGCGCGACAATCTTCACCGGTTGCCCGCGTCTTCCGAATGTTATCCACGAATTCAAAAATCGGATCACCTTTAAAGGCTGTCATACTGATCGGCGTGTTCGGCGCGTAAGAATCGATACTATTTGATGCGTTGTCATCACCGATATATTTCTCAGTGGTCACCTCTGGATTGAACGACGTCGTCAATTCAGTAATGCCCTTATTCATCCTTGACCAGGTCGGTTCCGCGGTCGTTGCCGTGTTTAAGAAATGAGCTAATTTTGCTCGTTTGATCTTATCCATATTCTCTCTCCTATTCTACTTCATAGAGCAGCCGACACTGGATTTGGTACCGGCCGTATTTCATATCTTGCGTAATGCCAAAGAGATAACCATTGCTGGTCACTTCTATCTTTGTTGCTTGTTTTCCTTCGCCTAAATCCGGCAGGTGATCCAGATCATTCTGTTCTTCCAGCCAGTCTGCGAATTCCTCAAAGAAACCGCTGTTTTCCACATTCATCGCCGCCTCATCGGAATAAGGAAATTTAACGGCCACCGCAAAAGCGTATTGCCGCTCTCCCCCGCCGCCGATATAGTCTCTGACAACGGGATTCACTGGTAAAGGCTCGACGGAAACCGATTTTCCTTTTTCCTGCAGGAAATCCACTTTCACCCGACTGCCCAAGTTTAAGAGCATCGGACAATCTGAAAGGTAGGTTCTGATCGCTTCAATAATCATCATAGATGAGCATTCCTTTCAATAAATAGGCGGGTAGATTCCAAGATCTGCTCTCCTTCTGCTTCCCACATTCGTTCCGTCCAGAATGGACCGCGCAGAGGTGCGCCCTGATATTGCATGTCCCGATCGGTGAGCACCTTCTGCGTGTTCGGTCGCGACCAATGGCGTCCTTCCAGCGGATCAAAAAAGGATCCCTTTCCCGTGATGGGATCGACCATCAGCTTACCAAACCAGTGATATCTGGCGTAAGGCGTTGTGTAAAAGATCGCGCTGAAATCCGGTGCTGGGTGAACACTATTCTTTAAGATGCCGGCACGGAAGGGCACATACTTATCCGACAGCCGAATCACTTCAGAAGTAAAAAACTTTTGCACCTTTCCACCCTGTTCCAGATTTAATCCCCGCAGCAAAGCCTCCGTCCCTACCAGGTGAATGTCGATATCAAAATAAATCTGCGCCATCACTTAGCTTCCTTTTACGGTGATCCCGTCAAGTTCGCTGCCAACATCGTGTTCCGACACTGACTCTGCGGTGATCCATTCTTTGACATTTTCCAGCTCAGCTTTACTTCGGATCGTTTTCCATTCACTCTTTACAATCAGGTCACCTGGCTGGACGTCAACGTCAAGAAACGGAATGATCACCGTCACTGCAGCTTCCTGGTCAACACCTTTATCAGACTTTGCCTGGGATCGTGATCCATACCAATAAACACCGCGGATAACAGTCCGCGAATAACTGTCATCGTCTTGATACCGATAAACAGTTATTGTATGAGGAAACATCGACCTTCACCTCAGTTCTGCTTCTGCGTTTCTTTTTTTGGTTCTTTGACCTCGGTATATCCAAGATCCTTTAAATAGCGATCCTTGAGTTTATCATTGATCACAAGGACTTTCCCATTCTTTTCTACTTTCATACTCTGCCTCCAACTTCCATAAGTGAAACCCCGGCATACAACATACCGGTCATTCCCAGCCAAGTCTGAATCGTTCTTTCCTGTTCTTCCATATGCTCCTGCTTTGACTGCAGCTGATAGCTCTGTGAGTGATCACCTACGGTTTCTGCGCTGATCCGCTTTCCCGAAGCGGTTGTTTCCGCCACTTCTATACAAAGCAGATCGCAAAGAGCACAAGCACACATCATAATCTCATCTTGGCTTTGGTACTGCGGCAGGTCAGACCGCCCAAAAGTCCGCTTCCGGAGAATCTGACTTGCCTGAATGCAATACCGATTAAAGCTTTCTTCGTCTTTGATCAAAGTGCCTTGAAAAACTGTGATGTAGTCGCTGAACGTCGCATAGCTTTTCAGCATGATTAGCCAATCAGCTTGACAGCCATGGTCGGATCCAGCGTCTTGATGCCGTACAGGATATCCAGGGAAATGGTATCCGTCTTAGTCTTGATATCATAACCATAGACGACGCGGACGCCCAGACCATTGTGCGACACGATCGCTGCGTTTTTATTGCCCAGCGGCAGAGCCAGAGGCCGACTGACCATCGCAATCGCATTGCGGTGGAATGCCAGCGAGTGAACCTTATTGACGACATAAGCATCGGCTGCTGTATACTCCTTCAACAAAGGCATATCAATCGCTAAAGACTCAATCGCGCCGGAAGCAGCGGTCTTATCTTCTGTTGCCCGATACATCCGGCCGTCTAAAATGAAGCCGTCACCCTTTTTGATCGTTGCAGTCGCCGCGGTAATTCCGGACAGAGACACGGTCTTTGCGTCTTTGGCGCCAGTGACTTTCAGCGCCGTTGCCGTGCCCGGTGTTTCCGCCATAGAATATGGTGCATTCTGGTCCATGTAGGTATCCAACGTATAGATTCTGCCAAGCTCGGCATTCCGCAGTGTCTCACCGGTGCCGGCATACGCGACTTTAGACAGATTGTCCGTTAAGGCATAGCGGTATTTGTGTTCTGGGTTCAGAACCAGGCGGCGCTGCTGCATCGGCACTTTGTTGATGTCCAGCTTTTTACTGATCTTTGCGATATCCTCCAGATTCGCCGGCTTCGCTGTACCCTGAACAACATTGGTAATGCTGGCCACTTCATTCAGCAGGTCTTCGTCCACGGACTGTGCGATGGCAGACATAGCAGGAGTGATCAGCTGCTCGCTGAAATTCTTGATGTCCAATGTCATCTGTGTCGAGGTCACGGCAAAGGTCACGTCACGGTGACGATCCAGTTTTACTGGTACCCCATCTTCGACGGCATCCTGCACGATGACTGCGCCAGTGAAGTTGTGAGAAACGAATTTTGCCGGCTTCCGCGCGGTGACAGTATCGCCTACTTTTACAAATTCGTCGGAATAGTCACGGTGAACCAGGTTCGCCATAACCAGGTTGTTTTCCAGCACCATCAACGCTTCCCGCGCGATGATCTGAGGTGTTAAAAATGTATTCGGCATGCAAATAGCCCTCCTTTAAAGTTTGCTTCGATAAGCAATGTACTCTTCCATCGTCATTTCTTCCGGATTTTTACCCGCCGGTGGTGTCGTACCATTCGGCAGTCCGCCATCCCCTGAGCCTGATCCGCTGCCAAGGATATCTTTATACTCATTGGTGAGCGATTCATACTGATCATCCAGGCCACCAGTGATTTTTCCATCATCGTCCACGATAATCTTATCCAGATCCACTTTTGCCATCAGCAGATCTGCGGCTTTACCCAGGCCGGCGAACTTACGGAAAATCGCACTGTTCTTTGTGTTTGCTAATTTAAGAGCCTTGGTATCGTTGTCGTATTGGGTCTGCAAGGTATTCAATTGCGTCTGTAAGTCCGCACTTCCGCTGATCTGTCCTTCCAGTTCGGTGATTCTTTCAAGATTCGCAGTGGTCTGAGCGCCGAACTCTGCCATGATGGTATCCACGGTATCGTCTTCTAGCTCTAACCCTTTCAAAAATTCCCGAAAGCTTTTCTTTTTCTTTGCCATGTTCTTCCTCCTTCGCTTGGTGTCGCGGTCGCGTCCGCGTGTGATCAAACAGGTTACCCGATCCTATCGTTGCCGGGGCACGAGAAAAGGACAGTTTTTTGTCATGTCCAGGACATAGAAAAAGCACGATACCTTGACCGTGCTTAATTCTTTAATTTTGATTTTTCTGCCTTTGTTCCTCTTTATGCTTTTTTATCCAGGCTCTAACTTTTTCATCTTCTGCCTGCTTTTCTGCTTCCGTCATAGTTTTAGGGGGCTGCACATATCCGCCAGCTTCTGCTGCCGCGATCTCAAATTCATCAATCGCTTGCCATTCTTCTTTTGTCATTACGTCATCCTCCTATCTATAAATATTATACTACTTTTTAATATACTTATCTATCAGTTTCTGAGCCGTCGATTCATCAATCACCATGTTTTCTTTGGGTCCAATGGAATAGGCTCCAAGGGTTTTTGCATAGTGATCTACCAGCTTTGTTTTCGCTGTTAGAGTCACAAACCCATCATTACCATGCTTTTTACTTTCGTAGCAAGCTATCGCAAAAAGATGAGCACCAGTACCTATATATTTACCATTACGACCAACATTAGAAGGATTGGATTCTGCTAAAAAAACTGTTGTATAACCTTGTTCATGAGAAAAAGAAATCAATCCTTGAATGGTGTCATCTCCTTTTACACGAAGCGCATATAAATTTTCACCTTCTGCTTTAGTCCAATCAAAGCGCCATTTTTCTCGTTTAAGCTTTCTCTGCACAGCCGATGTCATTTTAAAAATCCCAAATTCAGTTTCTACCGTTTCTCCTGTTGAGCGAACTTCCAAGCAGTCTGTTAAACCATCAATTTCTATATCAACTGTATTAGAATCCATATCGTCAGAATTAATATGACTCCTAAATTTTCCACTTTCGATCATGGCTTCGGACAAGCTCTGGCCATTCTTAATAAAAATCCGGCGACCCCCAACTGTCCGCCAGACTCCTTCTGCTTCATCGTATTTCTTCATGATGCGATTTGCTCCCTTTCAAATTCCCGCTGCAGATTGTGTTCATCACAGAACTGGATGAGCTGCTTCTGCTTTTCTTTTACTTTCAGATTAGCTTTTTTAAAGCCTTCCAGATCATTGCACTGTTCCGCAGCTGCACGGCGCCGCTTGTATTGCCGGATGGTTCGTTCCATCGCCCGCTGCTGATCCAGCAGCTCCCGACGCTCACGATTCTCCTGCAGGTCAATCTGCGCTTGCCCAGGCTTAGAAATTCCCGGCCAGAAAAGGAAAGCTCGATGCCGGCAATTCACCCCTGAAAAACCTTGGATATCGCCGTAACCCGTTGATTCCACAAAGTTCGGGTACTCCTCGGTACTGCCATCAATCAAGTACACCTTCCCCTGCCAGCCCGCATGATTGGCGATTGGGTTCGTATCGCTTACCCTGGCTCCCAGATGACTGGAAATCTCTAAAGCGTTGACGCCGTTATCCTCTGCAGCTGCCAGCACTGCCCGGTTTGCCGTCTGATGAACTGCCGTCAGCGTATCCCGCCTCACTGCGGCTTCGATCGAGTAATGAATAATCTTTTCCTCACCTGTAAGTGGATTTATTCGCTTATAGATAGCTCCGTAGATGCCCTTATCGGCCATTTTCTGCATTGCTCGACTGATCGACTGCCCATAGCTGTAAACGCCGCTGGCGGTCTCTAAATAAGCCGTGTTGAGGATAGTCATGTAGGATTGTCGGACGCTCTCCTGGGCTGCCGTCTGAATCATCTTAAAACTCTCTTTGAGCTCCTGATAGCTATGTTCAAAGGTTGCAGCCATCGCGGGACTTTGCATCATCGTTTCCAGATCAATCTTCGCTTTGTTTAGCGCTCTTTTATCGAAGTTCGCAAAAGAAGCTTCTTTGAGCATTTTCCGGATGGCTTTTTCGGATCGTGTGGAATACCGCGCAATGATCCGCACTGTTTCTCGGTTCAGCGCTCCAAGTTCATCCAGTTTTTTCAGATGCCACTCCAACGATCCGCCAATCTTCTCGTAGGTATCAAACCGACGAGCGATATCTATAATCAGATCCAGCTCCATATCCTGATAGATCGCAAGAATTTCGTGGTTCAGGTAGTTGATTTCCTCATCCGTCAACATGATTTATTCCTCGGGTTCCGGCTCTTCCTCAACCTCTGGCTTCCGGGCTTCAATTTCTTGTACGAATTTCTCTGCAGCTGCCTGATCCATGTTGCGAGTCAATTTAAAATACTCAACAGCATCAATTAACCCAGCGTTGAACTCCAGTAAGGCCTGTCGCTTCTTCTCCGCCGTATCCTCGATGATGGAATCATCGAAATTGACGGACACGTCAGCGGTATACGGCTTACCCGTAAGCAGATAAAGGACAGACTGTGTTAAACCGATCAGCGCCGGCTCAAGCAATAGCTCATGTTTTTTAAGTCGCCGGTACATCTTCGAATTCGTGCTGATGACCTGGGCTTCGTTGGTATAGACCTTACCGTCTCGGAAGACATAGTGATCTGCACCGAAGCCGACCTTGTCACCGAACAAGTTGAGCGCCGTCTGCAGCCCGCGGTCATGCTCTTCAACTCGCAGCTTTGAATCGGTTTCCTGAATCGGTTTAGCCTCTTTATCTTCCATCGGAATCGCATAGAAAACAGTATCCTTTGTATCAAAGGCTGGACGAGGTTTGCCGTCGGGACCGATATTGACCTGGACTGTGTCTCCTCGAACGAAAATCCGTTTTCTACCCAGGACAAATTCATTTTCATAGCTGTCGTACTTCGTATCGACATCTTTCATTTCATCCACAGCATTGGCATAGACTGACAGACCCATTGCTTCATCCAGCTCTATGTTGTTGACCAGGTTCGGCTTCACAATCCAAAACAGCTTCACCGGACTTTTAACAATCGGCTTGACACCACCCGGAAGATTTTTAACCGAATATTGACCAGATTTCTCGCTAAACACAATATTCTCAATCCGGTATGATCCGTCCGGCTGGCGGGTATGCAGTGAGATGTAATACTCATCTTGATTCAGCTGGCTTGCAAAAGCGCAGTCCACAATCTCGCCATTTTCAATTTTCAACGGCCGGATCATCAGTCCGTTGATGTAGTTTATCGTCACAGGTCGATCAGTTCGAGATGGAGACGCATAAGCCACAAAAGCACCGGTGCCTAAGGCAAACGCCAGCTCGATCAGTTGATTGGCACGGTCACGGAAATTGTTTGCTTCTAAGATCGTATCCAATTCTTCTTGTGCCCTTGTCATGATTTCAACCTTTTCATTCAGCAGCAGATCCGCCCAGTCCTCCGCAGATCGTTTTGCCATGCCCAGTGTCAGCTTCTCGCAGTCCACATTTTCAAAGCCATTGTAAACGGTGTAATTGTGGAATGAGTCTACCTTACCGCGGTACCATTCATGCCATTCTTTCATCAGCTGCCGATGTTTTCCAGACATGGCAACCGAATATCCTAACTTTTCTAAAAATCCGTCTATGACATCGTTTGTCATGAAATCAATCCTCCTCTGTGATCATCGGCAACATCTGCCGGATATACTGCCAAGCTCCCATCACGAAATAGCGCAGCGCATCCTGGCAATGGTCATTGGTCTTAACCGGCTTTTCAATGCCTTTATCTACGCTGTCCATATCCCACATATACAGATACATCTCATCGTTGAGGTGCCGTTGCTCAGTGCAAATAAAAAGCCGCAGATAACTCAGCAGCTTCTTCACTCGATCAATGCCCAGATTAACAGTGTTATCTGGATTTTTGATCACAACTTCCGGACACACCCGCTTAATTTCTTCGGCTAGACCCTTTGCCGATGGGTCAATATAAACGAAAGTCACTGGCTTCCCCAGCATCTGCTCAATCTTCGCTTTAAATTCTTTGAAGTCTTTCGCATACTCGCTGGGGCTGCGCTGCTGTCCGGTATCCCGTCCTGAATGGTAATACTCGCCCAATCCCCGCACACAGCGGTCAACATAGTCCAAACCAAACGCCTGAAAGGTAGTCGCATTCATCTGCCCGTAATCAATTCCGATGCCGGAAATTGTGATGTGCTGCAGCTGTGATGGCGTTGCATCTACAACGTGCTTTTCCGGATTAAACATGTAGTAAATGACATCATCGAGCCCTGTGCACTCTCCAAGCCACAGCCATCGATACATCTTCTCATCGTTTTTTAATAACTCCAAAGCGGAGTTGATCAGCTTCTGGCCAAGCCATTTTACAGGAACGTCCCTGTAGTCAGTATGAATGTGAATTGCATCGCCGCGCTGCTTCATCTTATCGAGCCAGACCATCACCGGCGCTTTCTGATTCTTCGGTGGATTGAAGTAATACTCCATGCAGAATTCCTCATCATTGCCTCGCACGAAGGTAGCTTCAATGTTCATCAGCTCGTCTTCGCCCTCGCCTTTGTCGAAAAATTCTGTGACTTCATCTACCTCGACCAGCTTGATCGGTTTTTCCTCGTCAATCATACCTTTTGTATCGTCGATCGAATCAGAACCGGTGAAATAAATCGTATTGCCATTAGGCAAATACTTGATTTCCATCGGGCTGGCCGTGATCTTGAAATCAGATTTATCCAATTCCAACCGCCGGATCGCCCGTAGAACTTCTTTGTAGACCGTCTTTCGAAGCTTATTGTGAAACTTACGAATGATGACTACAGCACAATCGTCATCCGATACGATCTTATACACCGCACGTAATGCTCCCCGGCTTGACTTTGTACCAGCACGGCCGGAGGTAAATATCTTATGAGCAAAGCTCGTGTCGTTGAACGTGGAATAATACTTGGGGATGATGACGTCACTCAGTCTGACGATCTTCTGATTCTCTGACTTGGTCGAGGTCATTGACGATCACCACCTTGCTTGCAGATTTACTATTCTCAGGATCCTCCTGAATTTTTTTAACTTGAGCTTTCAGCAACTCGATCCGTGCTTTCTGCTCCTGGTTAGCCATGCCAGACTCGACCATCGCGTCATACTGTTTGATCATGTTGGTAAGCGTCTGCATCGCCCTGGACTGCGCCGATAGAAAGGTGGCTTGCTTGTCCCAAGCCTGCTGCACTTCCCAGCGCTCACCGATGATATTACCTGATTTTTCTTCGATCTTCTCGATCGTCTTGTCCTTTTGACTTTTGACGTACATCAACTTCTGCGCCCGCAGAATGGCAGCATACTGGATCTGAATATTTTGCCAAAGCACATCCAGCGGATCCAGTACCTGCAAGCTTTCGACCAACTCCAGTGTCTCCGCCGGCAGCACTTTACAAAAAAAGCCGTGCTTGACGGCGTGCTGATTTCCCGGCGGTCCTGTTGCATTCTTGTTTCCAGGCTGACCACCGCGGTGTCGTTTGGTTGCAACTTCCTCTGCAACTTCGATTGCAACTTTTTGCTTTTTTGGTTGCAACTTTTCCGCCCGCCAGTACCGGGTAGCCCAGCTCTTTACCGCAGATAGGGACACGCCGACCTCGTCGGCAATCTCCTGATATTTTTTACCTTGCAGATAAAGCTCACGGGCCAGCTCGCGTTTTGGATCTACAGTCACGTCATATCACCACCTCCAGATTTATGTTAATGCGTCATGTCTAAAATTAAAGCCCCGCAAGGCGATACGCGGGGCTGTGAGTTTGCAGGCTAAAAGTATAAAGTGTAAAAGGGAGGTCAGAAAGTAGAAAGGAGAAAAGATGGGGTGCCTGCCTCATCCAGCCGGGGAAGGAGAAAGAACCGACCGGAAACCAAAGAAAAAGCACCCATCACTGAGTGCTTTGTTTATCCTTGACCGCATCTGGGCCACTTGCTTGCGCAGAGGTGCGAGCGGTACTGTCTGATACCCACTGGCATCTTACACGCGTATAGTACCACAAAAGTCAACTATACGCGTATGGAGTTTTTACAAATTTTATTGATCCGGTACTGCAATCCTGGTTTAGACATATTAACCATGGGTGCAGCTGCTTGATAGCTGTATCCGTCCTCATACACCAGCCGGATGATCTGCCGGTCATCCGGACTCAAGCTGTTAAGCCAGGCATCCAGACCCAGCAGCTGCCGCTCCGTGTATGCCTGATCGATCTCTCGCTCCAATGTTGCCTGCTCGATAGTCATACGCTGCACCGCAGGGTGCTTGGGATCCAGACGGTGGATCCCGCACTCTTTGGCAGCCTGCTCTGGCCAGTCGGCGTGCCAGGCTATCGCGTCATTGATCTCTTGCAGCCGGCGCTCCAACTGCTGGATCTGCCGGGTGTAATTGCCGTACACTCGCAGCTTATCCTTTGTCCGTTTGATCCGCTCATCCGTCACCGCTATCCCTCCTATTGGCTACTCTGTTTGTC